>Ga0065718_1004954_pt1 | contig 130297 bp, 154 predicted proteins | sample GBSCel77sediment_2_FD_59105 | JGI IMG/M metagenome (GOLD analysis project Ga0065718, IMG submission 59105) | Hot spring sediment microbial communities from Great Boiling Spring, Nevada - cellulolytic enrichment CS 77C v3 (version 3) | ecosystem: Environmental > Aquatic > Thermal springs > Hot...
CGACCGCTTCCCTTTCCTCTTTTCCCTTCTTCCTTCTCTCTCCCTTTGTCTAAGGTTCATCCGCCCTTTCCCTCGGGCGCTTTAAATTCTATCACAAACCCCTTACCCTTTGCAAGAGGGTACCCTGACTTTTTTTAACCTAAGTATAAGTTTTTAAACCCCAAGTTTTTAGCAATACTAATTGCCTCTTCATATTCTTTAGGTCTTATTCTTCTATTTATCTCAGGGTATTTATACGCCATGTATAAGGGTCTATACTGATCCATTATGTTGAGGAAAACCTCAATAGATAACTCTTCCTTAATAAAATTTAGCCATCCCTCTAATTCCGGTAAATGATTAGGTAACAAAAGATGTCTTATAATTAACCCTCTTATAGCAATATCCTCTTCATTTACTATCAAGTTTCCTACTTGTCTATACATTTCTTTTATTGCAATCTTTGTAACCTCAGGATAATCCTCCGCGTTTGCAAACTTCTTTGCGGTTTCCGGATAATAAAACTTAATATCTGGCATGTATATATCAATTATTCCATCTAATAACCTAAGAATCTCCAAATTTTCGTATCCACTAGTATTATATACAATTGGAATCTCTAGACCTTGTTCTATTGCCTTTAATAAAGCTTCTATTATTTGAGGAACAAAATGAGTAGGAGTAACAAGATTAATATTGTGGCAACCAAGCCTTTGAAGATGCAACATTATACCAGCAAGTTCTTCAGTTGATATTTGCTCCCCAATTCCCAAATGACTTATAGTATAATTTTGACAAAATACACATCCTAAATTACAGAAAGTAAAAAATATAGTGCCTGAACCATTTCTACCCACAAGAACTTTTTCCTCACCAAAATGAGGGAAATAACTGGAAACTACAAGATTGTAAGGTGCTTTGCAATAACCCAACTCACCAATTTTTCTATTTACTTTGCATTTTCTTGGACATAAAGAGCAACTTTTCAAAACATCTTTTAATAAAATAACCCTTCTCTCAAGTTCCCCAGATTTGTAAAGACTTATATATGAAGGAATCATATTTTATAGAGATCTCACAAAATCCCTTAACTTAAAATTTACTTTTAAATCCTCAGCTATTTTCTCGCATTTCTTTATATCAACAATAGGTAAATTAACTACTGACACAGTTACATCCTTAATATGCATTTTTGAAACTTTAATAAATTCAATCACAGCCTCGTAAGCATCACTAAAGATGGGTCTAGATAAACGGTTATATTTTTCTTTACTCTCAGCATTAAGACTTATAGAAATCGCATCTATATAAGGAGAAATTTCTGGCACAATATTCCTCTGATTGAATATATTCCCATGTCCATTTGTATCTATCCTTATCGGAGTAGAAGGATAACTATGCTTAATAAAACTCGATATTTTTTTTACAACCTCCACCCTAATAAGCGGCTCACCAAACCCACAAAATACGACTTCTTTATAAAGTCTTAAATCTATTTTTTTAAGGGACTCTATTATTTCCAAAGAGGAAGGTTCCTTATGAAGTACTAACTTTTTATCTCCAACTCTGTCCGTGAAATTTCTAATACAGAAAACACACCTATTAGTGCATCTATTAGTTATGTTTAAGTATAAACTATTGCCTAACTGATATACAGTTTCACTCATAAATCTCTTCTAAATAATCTATTTAAATTCCCTCGAAACTTAATTGATAATTCTTCCATACTTGTATTCTTTAACTCAGCAACTTTTTGAGCAATTTCAGGCAAGTAAGCAGGCTCGTTCATCTTGCCCCTATGGGACTGAGGAGGCAAATATGGAGCGTCTGTTTCTATAATAAGATAATCAAGAGGAATTTTCTTTACCACTTCCCTAAGGTTATTGGCATTAGGATAAGTTATAGGTCCAGAAAAGCTAAACAAGAAATTCCATTCACAGATGATTTTAAATACTTCGTAACTTCCACTGTAACTATGCATTATCCCCCCAATTTCCCAAACCCTTTCAGCTTTCATTACGTCAATGAGATCTTTCCATGCATCTCTGCAGTGGATAACAATAGGCTTCTTCACCTCTTTAGCAAACTGGATAAATTTTGAGTAAAACTTCTTTTTGTTTATCTTTTGGAGAATAAAGCTTATAATAATCAAGTCCTATTTCTCCCACAGCAAGAGTTTTTTCGGTGATTAAACTTTTCCAATTAAGATTATCTATATCAGGACTTGAAGACTCATGAGGATGTACTCCAACAATCGAGTATATACCATCAAAATCACTTAAATTGACAGCTCTTAAACTAGACTCCCAATCATATCCTACCACAAAAAAGGAGATAACACTATTTTCTCTGGCTCTCTTTACATAGTCCATCCATTGAGGATAAAGCCTTTCGTCATTAAGATGTACATGAGTATCTATCCACATATTTCTACCAAAGCCCAGGGCTATGCCTCCACCGTCGATATAGCCTTACGGGTAGAAGAAGACAGGTAAGCTCCAGCCAGGCTTACTGCGGCACCTAAGAGCAACCTCTTACCGTTGCTTCCTTTCGGACCTGGCGGGGTTCGAGGCACTCTTAGTGCACAGCTCCTGACCTTCATAGCTCCCTTATCTCCCTCTGCTCCCACAAGACTATACCTCGGGTGGCCTTTCGGTCCTGCTATAGCGGATTGCAGGTACAGGGCACCGCTAGCTCCCCACCTAAGCATAGCCCTGGGTTTACTCTTGGATTCTCAAAAGTATAAATAAAGAACTTAAAAGTACCCAAACAAAGGATACTATAAAAAAGAACAATATTACTTTTCCAACAAATGCTCCTATACTCTTTTCATTTTTTGAAAATTTTAGAAAAATCAATCTCCTTGATGACTGCATATGCAGCCAAAAAGACCAACAATGAAACTAACAATTACACTAGAAGTACTCAATAATTCTCTAATATTACCCATTTTCTCCTCTTTTATAAAAACATGGCGGAGAGGGTGGGATTCGAACCCACGAGACCGCTTTCGCGGTCTACTCGCTCTCCAGGCGAGCGCCTTCGTCCACTCAGCCACCTCTCCGTCTACATATTATTTTATCATAAAATTCTATAAACGTGAACTCCGCACATTCTTAAAAAATTCCTTTAATAAAGCCTCGCACTTATCCTTTTCAACTCCAGATATTATCTCTCTAAGTTGCCACTTTCTATAATTATCAACATTCAAAAATTTAGTAAAGCCCTCCTCAAGGTTTTCAGTTCCATAAACCAATCTATCTATACGTGAATTTAAAATAGCCCCAAAACACATTATACAAGGCTCCAAAGTCACATATAAAGTGCAATTATAAAGTCTCCAATCATTTATTTTTTTGACTGCCTTCTCTATAGCAATAATTTCTGCATGAAGGATCGGACTTTTTTTGGTTTCTCTTAAATTATAACCTCTTCCTATTATTTTCTCATTAAAAACTACCACCGCACCTACGGGTACTTCTCCCTTTTTTAAAGCTTTCTCGGCTTCCTTTATTGCTTCATGCAATAAAAAAACTATCTATTGAAGAGAGTCTTTCACCCATTCCAAGTATTCTGGAAGACCATAATTTATCGGAATTCCTATTATTTCTGGTAACTCGTACGGATGTAATTCTTTTATGCGCTTAACAAGGTCTGGAAATTTGTTCTTTTCGGTTTTTATTAACATAATCACTTCATCATCAGATTTTTTCTCACCTTGCCAGATATAAATAGATTTCACCCCTGGAATTATGTTTATACAAGCAGAGAGCTTTTCATCCAGAAGTATGTTTGATATTCTTTCTGCATTTTCCCAGGTATCAATGGTCACTATAGCAAGAATCATTGATACTTACCTCCTTTTTAAGATTAAGTACCTCTTGTATTATATAGTAAACAGATTCTTTTGGAGAAGCTTCGATAATATAATTTGCCACTTTTTTCAATCTGATAGAAGCGTTTTCCAAAGTTATACCTAATCCTGCCCATTTTATCATCTCTTCGTCATTATCATAATCTCCTAAAGCTATTACTTCTTCTAATTTTATTCCCAAAAATTTAACTAACTCTTTAAGTGCTTTTCCCTTTGAGACACCTTTGGGCAAAATTTCTAAATACTTATAAGACGAAAAAACCACATTTAAACAATCTTTATCCTGCAGTATTTTGTTTTTTAATTCCTTAAGAAACTTCTCTTCACCTTCTATAAAAATCTTAATTATACCCTCTTTATTTTGCTTCAACAAACCTAACGCTTCTTTATCTTCGATTAATTTATCATCCCAATAAACTCCAAGTTTAATATAGTCCCAGTACTCTGATATAACAGTCAAAGACTCAGCTACTTCTTTTTTTGAAAGATATTTTAAGTACAAGTAGGAATTCTTTACCGGATCATATATTCCTGCACCATTATAAATTATTACAGGGATATTTAAATTTAAAGGTTCCACAATCTTAGTAATAGACGACCATCTTCTTCCTGTCGCTATGGTTACTTCAATATCGTTTTTTCTCAATAGATTTATAGCCTCAACATTCTTAGAAGAGATGACTTCTGATTCATCAATTATACTGCCATCTAAATCGGTAATAAAAAGCTTATACATTTAATATCACTTCCCTTATTTGCCTTATCAATAAGGGTTTTACAGTGAAAAGGTCAAGGAATTCTTCCCCTCTCAGTATTGTATTATCTAACTTAATAGTCTCTAAATATACCAAAAATATATTGTCTTTAGTTTTTCTATAGGAGACACTCTTTATATAATCAAAAGGCTTTATCTCTTTAATATTATTCCCTCTTCTCACCAAAATTTTAGTATCCCTTAAAGAATTAATATTTTCTATTTCGGAAACAAACCAATTTTCTCTATGTACAAACAGATGTAACTCGTAATTAATACCATAAGTATCCTCTATTAAGGAGGACTTTTTAACTTTATAACCCTCATAAAACCTTATGTCGGGCGGAAGCTCTTTATTGATCTTTTCTATAATCTCTCTCTCCTCAATCTCCTCATGTAGTGTCATATCTACATAATCCCTTCTACTCTCTACTCCTACAGGACAAGGAAATCCTAAGGAGATAAGAGGTCTTGGATTATAACCCTCAGAATATTTAATAGGAATATTTGCTCTTCTTAGAGCTCGACCTAAAAAGATAAGGAAATCATTTGCACCTAAATATTTTAAAAGACCTAATTTAGAAAAAGCTAATCTATAAAAATATCTATTCTCCATGATCTACCCCACAAAAGTCGCAAGAAATTCTCCATTCACAAGCTCCACTCTCTATATTTTTATACGCTCTTTCTCTTTCTTTCATGAGATAGTACTTAGAGACAGCAAAAAATATGATCCCAAGGTAGTTTCTCCTCTATATCTAATTCCCCTGTATAAACTGTAGGACTAATTCCAATTTCCCTAAAAGCATTGTTCCAATATTGTAAATTCAAATATTCTTTCCATCCTTCCAATCTACTCCCCTTTTCCCATGCCTCAAATATTACTTTAGCTAATCTTCTATCCCCCCGAGATAATACAGCCTCAAAGAAAACTACATATTATAGTCATGCACGTCTATAGTGATATTTCTTTTTTTATTTAAATGTCTAAAAAGTATCTGTTTTCTTTCTTCTATTACATTCTTTTCTTCAAACTTTTCCCATTGGAAAGGAGTATGAGGTTTAGGTATAAAAACCGAGAAACTTAAATGTAATTTTGCACTTTTATTAAGTTTAAGTATCTTATAGATTAAATCTACAGTTTGGTAAATATCCTCATTGGTCTCGGTAGGAAGACCTAACATAAAGTATAATTTAATGCTATTCCAACCCTTTTGAAAAGCAACTTCTAGAGTTTTCAGAAAATCTTCTTCTCTTAATCCCTTATTTATTACTCTTCTTAGCCTTTCACTTCCAGATTCTATCGCAAAAGTAAGGCCTGACTTTCTTACTTTCGATATTTTTTCGGCAAGAGATAAAGAAAAGTTAATCAGCCCTCAAAGAAGGTAAAGAAAAATTTAACCATCTTTTTTGTAAAATTCTTCCGTAAGTAAATTTACAAGTCTTTCTATTTCTGGATAATCGCTACTACTTAGAGATAGTAAGCTTATTTCTTCATAACCTGTGTTTTTTATTTATTTCACGAGTATAATCTATTACTTTTTCTTACGCTTCTGTATCTTTTAGGTCTGTATATATACCCAGCTAAACAAAACCTACAATTCCTCTGACACCCTCTCATAATTTCAACAGAACCTCTATCATGTACCACTTGTTGAATAGGAACAATAGGCTTTGTAGGGAAAAAAGCGTTATCAAGATCGTAGACAATCCTTCTCTTAACTATTTTGGGGACCCAGTCATATTTGGGATTTATGCTATAAAACTTACCATTCTTGTACTCAACCTCATATAAAGAGGGTATGTACACTCCTTCAATCTTAGAAACACTCCTAAAAAATTCTATCTTTGACTTCTTCTCTTCTTCCTTCCATTCTATATAAGTATCTACTATCTCATCTAACGCTTCTTCTGCTTCTCCAATAAAAATTATGTCAAAAAAATCTGCAATAGGCTCAGGATTTAAAACCGTAGGCCCTCCTGCTATTACAAGAGGATANTTTTCATCACGATCTTTTGAAAAAAGAGGAATATTAGCCAAATTCAATATGGTAAGCACACCCGAATAGGTCAATTCATAGGCAAGACTAAAAGCAACCCAATCAAACATATTCACAGGTTTCTTACTTTCTAAGGTAAATAGTGGTAATCTCTTATCTTTGAGTTTTTTCTCGAGATCTATTCCAGGAACAAATACTCTCTCACACAAAACATCGTCTCTTCTATTTAAGAGATGATATATTATTTGAAAACCTAAATGAGACATCCCTATCTCGTATAAATCTGGAAAAGCAAGGGCAACTCTTAGTTTAACCTCATTCCAAGGCTTTATTATTATGTTATGTTCATTCCCTATATATCTTGAAGGTTTTTCTATATCTGAAAGTAAGCTATCTATATCGATCATATTACTTGTCTTTCCCCTCTTGTATAGATATTTATGATCAATCCCAACATAGCATAATTAACAATAAGCGAAGTTCTTGCAAAACTTATAAATGGCAAAGGGATACCCACAACTGGAAAAATCCCCATCACCATACACAAATTTACAAAAGTTTGAAAAAACCAACAAAAAAGTATTCCTTCTATCACATATTTACCAAATTTATCCTTAATACTTCTTGCAATCTCCCAAGTATATTTAAAAAGCAGATAGTACAGAAGGACTATAAAAGCACCTCCTAAAAAGCCAAATTCCTCCCCTACAGCCGAAAATATAAAATCTGTGTGTTGCTCGGGTATTAAATTTAAATGGGTTTGTGTACCCTGAAACCATCCTTTACCCCAAATGCCTCCAGACCCAATTGCAATTATAGATTGTATCACTTGATACCCACTACCGAGAGGATCTTTCATTGGGTCTAAGAAAGTAAGTATTCTTTGTTGTTGATAAGGTTTCAAAATCAACCAAAGAAAAGGAAGCAACAAAAAACCTAGCAAAATCAATCTCAAAAGATATTTATATGAAATCTCGGATAAAAACAAAATAAAAATACCTGTTACAAAAATCACTATTGCAGTCCCTAAATCAGGCTGCACCATCACAGCTAAAAAAGGAATGAGGATTAATATAATGGAAAAAACAAATTCTTTAAATCCAAGTTTTTTTCTTTTGTAATCTAATTCAGATAGAAATCCAGCAAGAGATATTACAATCAAAAGCTTTGAAAGTTCGGAAGGTTGAAAAGAAAAACCAAATATAGAAAACCACCTTTGCGCACCTAAGCTTTCCCTTCCAAAGAATAAAACTAAGATTAAAAGTAATAAATTAAAACCATAAATAAACCTCCAAAGTCTTTCCCATACTCGGTAAGGGGTAGTTACAAAGAAGAGAAAAAAGGCTATAGCTATTAAAAAGGCAATAAACTGCCTCTGTACAAAAATATATGGAGATAGTTCCTTAGCCATAAGACGTGTGGCTGTAGTGTCATATATGAAGAAGAAACCTATAAAAGTTAAGACTAAAACAATTAACATTAACTTTATGTCTTTTTTTCTTCATTTATATCAACCATTCATTCTCCAAAGAATTAATCCAGAAACAGGCTTTGGGTAAAAATAAGTAGATTTTTGAGGAAGCCGTTCTCTATTAACAGCAAGAGTATACACAATCTCTATAGGTATAGAGGGTAAAACAAAAGCTGATTTATAATCACTACTGTACAACAAACTTTTTACCTCTTTTATATCATGAGAAAATCTAATTACTCCTTTTTCTTGCAACTCATTTTCTGTTTTACCAAGTAATCCTTCCCATACACCTTTATGTAAGATAGTAGTAGGTAAAATCCACCACAATTCTGAATGCTCCTTGTTTTCCTTTATATAATCAGCTTTTGGAACCAATTTAAAGATTTTATTATCTACTGCATAATATATATATGGATTGTTAGGTTTAAAAGAGAGATCTAAATTTTCAATTTTGTTATCTTCCAGATAAAGATCAAAATATTTCCTAAATGCATTAATCTCTATCCCAATATTATTCTTTAAAATCCTATGAGTGGGAAGAAGTTTAATACCTGGATCATACAAATCAGTCATTAACATCATAATATATTTAGCATTAGTATCTTTACTCTCTTCATAATAAAGCCATGAGGCTTCATATCTATGGTGTCCATCTGCGATCAAAACTTTCTTATCCAAGAAGAAATTCTCAATAAGATTAACATAATTATCTTTATTTAATTTCCAAACAGTATGAATTCTGTAATCCCAACCATGAGCTTTAATTATAGGTTTTTCTTTTTTCCACTTCTCTCCAAATACTACGCAAGATACTATCTTTATCCTCATATATCCCCCATATCGGTTCTAAGTTAGCTCTTAGTTTCCTCAAAAGTTCAAGCCTATCAAGCTTCGGGCCAGAAAAAGTATGTTCATGAGGTAATATGTTTTCACCAAGTGGTTCAAGTTCCAACAAGACAATCAGTCCATAGTTATACTCATATCTATCTCCCCACTGAAATTCTTGTTTATATAAATAAAAACCAGGACTTTCGGTAATTAACACTTGAGAATTAATCCATTTCAAAAATAGCTCTTTTATTTCCTCGTAATTAACTGGTAAAGAATCTCCTAAAGTTAGATGAGTGATATTGTAAGGATGCATTCCTAGATACTTTTCTCTTTCCTCTTTGGGAATTACGTCATAAGGAGGAGCAATTAAAGAATTAATAGGAAGTTCTGAATTGAATCTCAATGCACTAAAAGGATGAACTTTAACCATCTTTTACTCCTTCCTTTCTTTTAGGGATTATAATCTCAAATTTTGTTCCTTTATTAACTTTACTTTCTACCGTGATACTCCATCCATGTCTTTCAATGAGTCTTTTTTACTATAGAAAGTCCTAATCCTGTGCTAAAACCATCTTCATTAGTTCTAGATTTATTTACCCTATAAAATCTATCAAATATTCTATTTAAATCTTTCTCAGGTATACCAATACCTGTATCTTTAACCCAAAGAAACACATTGTCACTATCTTCGTTAATTCCTATCTCTATTGACCCACCAGGAGGAGTATATTTTACAGCATTTTCTACTATATTGAAGATTATAGTATCAACATGTTGCGGATCTGCGCTTACAATAACCTTCTCTGGTATTTTTAGATTTATCTCTAAATTTTTCTTAGAGATATGAGGAGTTAATCTATCTACAATCTCCATTATTATTTCGGTAAGATTTACCTCTTTAAGTTGTAAATCTATTACTCCAGCCTCAAGCCGTGATAAATTTAACAGGTTACTTACAAGTTTTGACATTCGTTCAACTTCTTTTCTTAAATATGGAAAGAACTCATTATATATTTCATCAAGGGTAATTTTTCTTTCCGAAAATAAGTCAATTAATATCTGAATTGAGGTTAAAGGAGTTCTTAACTCATGAGAAGCATTTCCAAGAAATTCCTTAAAATTTTCTTCTAACCTGTAAAGAGGTGTATAATCATTAATAATCAATAAAACTTCCTGATTTCCACTAAGATAAAAGGCCTCAACCTCCAAATATTTTTTCTCTTTTCCCCAAAAATTTAAATTAGTTTTGTTATAACTTTTACTTTGGAGAGTTTTCTTATATAGGTCATCGATCTCATAATCTGGTATCAACTCAATAAGCTTTTTATTGTTGTTTTTGTTATTTTGAATATCAAATAATTCTTTTGCCTTATTATTTGCAAAAATTACAAATCCATCCTTATCCACAATAAGGATACCAATTTGAACATTCTCAGTAAGTACTTTCCATCTTTCTTCAATCTTGCTTATCTTCATTTCCCTCCTGGAATTTATAACCTAAATTTCTAACTGTAATAATATATTTGGGATGACTTGGATCATCTTCAACCTTCTCTCTTAACCATCTTATGTAAACATCTACCGCTCTAGGCTCACCCCAGAAATTTTCGCCCCATATGTGCTTTATTATCATATCTCTAGTCCATACTCTTCCTGGAGAAGAAAGAAGAAGTTTTAAAATCTCAAACTCTCTATAGGATAGATTAACTTCTTTTCCCTTTACTTTTACTGTTCTCTTAACAAGATCCATCTCAAAAGGAGGAGCTACAATCTTCTGGCTTTTTGATAAATCTGATTGGTATCTACGAAGTACTGCTTCAATTCTTGCTAAAAGTTCCTTAGCCCCAAAAGGTTTAGTAATATAGTCATCTGCCCCCATTTTTAATCCCAATACCTTATCCACTTCCTCATCTTTAGCAGTGAGCATAATAATAGGAACATTACTTATTTTTCTTATTTCTTTACATACTTCCCAACCGTCTTTTTCTGGAAGCATAATATCCAGTAATACGAGATCTGGATTAAACAATTTAAATTTGTTTAAAGCTTCTACTCCATCATAGGCAACTTCTACTTCATATCCCTCTTTGTTTAACAGGAGAGATAGAGAATTAACAATGCCCTTATCATCCTCTACTAAAAGAATCTTTTTCATCTTCCCACCTCAAAGTCTTTTTGAAATATTATTCTACCTAACCTTAAAAGGTTAGCTCCCTCCTCAATAGCTATCTCAAAATCTTCAGACATTCCCATCGAAAGATAGGGGAGGCTTAATTTAGTATTTTCTTTAAGTTTCTCCCATATAGTGTACAATTTTCTAAAAACTTTTCTCACCTCATTTTTATCATCTGTTAAAGGTCCTATAGTCATAAGCCCTTTAACGTTTAGATTCTTAAGCTCAAAAATCTTTTCATATACTTTCCAAAATTCTTCTTCTTTAAAACCGTACTTAGTAGGCTCTTCAGAAAGATTTAACTGTAGTAGAACTTCTACTTTCTTTCCTTCTTTTTCTGCATATTTATTGAGCTCTTCAGCAAGCTCAAAGGTATCTACCGAATGAATAAGAGAAAATAAATTTATCGCTTTTTTAACCTTATTCTTCTGTAGATGTCCCACCATATGCCATTCACAACTAAGATCTGAAAGAAGAGAAATTTTCTTCTCTGCTTCCTGAACCCTATTCTCTCCTATAGCCTTTATCCCAACTTTTACAGCCTCTCTTATACCTTCAGGAGGAACCCCTTTAGAAACAGCAACCACATTAATTTCCGAAGGATCTCTCCCGCAGTCTTCAGCCTTTTTAATTATTCTTTCTTGAACTTTTTTCCAATTTTCTGCTATAAAAGAGAACTCATTCATACTAAAGGACTTTTACTACCCTTCCTCTAATTATTCTCTCTTTTAATATTATATTGTTAACCCCAATTGGTAAAGTATTTATTTTGTAAAAATTTTTTAAAACTTCTATCTCCATTACTTTCACTTTAATTACAAATTTATCTTCACAATTAATTACCAAGTATTTACTTTTCTCGAAAGGAAATTTAGAGAAAAAGACAAAGAAATTTGGTGGAAAATCCCTAACAACCCCAACCACTTCCCCTTTTCTTACTTTTTTATTCAAATAGTTTGCATATTTTGTTTTTTTTAAATCGTTAATAGTCAAATTTTCTAGAGAGATTTCCCTTCTAACAAGATTATCTACATCAAAAACTATATAACCAGATTTCTGAGATACAACTAAATTCTGGAATTTTTCCTCGTTAAGCTTTTGAATTTCCTTAGAAATATTATCCAACTTATTTAAATAATCCTTCCTCATATCTGATAATTGTTTTATCTTCTTTACAATCTCATTATACTCATCAAAATTTCCCTTAAAGGCTTTTATTCGCAACTCATCTATATAAAGATTTATTTTCTCTCCTATATCATCTAAATCCTCTAAAATGTCTTTGTATTTGTTTTCTAACAAACTTATCTCAGAATAATTCTCTTTCGAACTATTTTCAATATATCCTACAACTTGGCCTATCCTTATTTTTTCCATGTCTGCAAGCTTTGATCTGAAAATACCATCAGAGGGGGCTTGGAGGATCTGTTCATTAAAAATAAATATTCCAACAATCTCATTATTGTTTCTATTCCTTAGCACTAAAACAATACCAAAAACAATTAGGAGAGCACATAATAAAAGTAACATTACCTTTAAAATTATTTCTTCTTTTTCTGTTGTGGATTTTATAAAAATACCTCTCTATACATAGCTATCTAATAAAAATGTATCCTAAATTTCTATTCAAGGTTTTTGTCCCCTTCTAAAAAGAGTAAAATTTTGAGCTACAAAAAGTACATATATCTGAAATTTCTATGTTTGAAGTTGGAATCTCTTCTTTATCAAATTGATATTTCACTAATGCTGTCAGATCATAAAAAGTTTTATTCTCCCTTTTTATTATAAAATTGCTATATTCCTTTGGAAGCTGATTTATGAAATCTTCCTTTACTTCAAAACAACAAGCATGAATACTTGGACCTACACTCACAAAGATCTCTCTACTTTCTACATTGTAAGAATTTTTTATAAACCTAATAACCTTTAAAGGGAAATCTCTTATTGATCCTCTCCACCCTGAATGAACTAAACCTACAAGCCTAATTTTGGGGATATAAATATAAATAGGCATACAATCTGACAAAAAACATAATTAAAGTTCTCTTTCTTTCTTGAGTAAGTAATGCATCAGTTTTATATGCAATCTTAGGGAAAAACTTGTTCTTCTCTTTCCCAACTAAATATATTCCATCGCCATGTACTTGGTCTGCAAAAACCAAATTTTTAGGATGCATCCTTATTAGATAGAAAAAACTAAAATAGTTAGGGAGGTATCGAAAACTAATTTTAAAAGGAAAAGAAAAGGGGTAAGAAACAAAACCATGAGATATCTCGGGAAAATTATTTAAGAGTCTTGATCTCCATATCATAGACATACCCCACAAACTTTGCAATTTTTACTACAAGCCATAGTTAATTTACCCTCATAAGCTCTTTCTCTTTCTCGCCACAAATAATCCTTTCTTACTCCCGTATCTATAACATCCCAGGATAATTTATCACTCTTACCTTTTTCCTCAAGATAACCTAACAAAAGATCTTTATTGTTTCTCAAAATCTTATTAAGAATTTTAACTGAAATCTCCTTATTTTCGTATACTTCTCTCCAAAGAGTATTCAAATTTCTGTCTCCTCTACTAAATACTCCTTGCCAAAAACTCCAGAAATAATCTTCCATCTCTATTTTTACCTTTTTTATTTCTCGTAGTTTTTTTAACAGAAATTTTTGTTTTTCTACAATATAATCCTTGTCTTTCATACTTTCCCATTGGAATGGAGTATGGGGTTTAGGTATAAAAGTAGAAAAACTTGCTGTTATTTCCAACTTAGGATTTAAGCTTCTTATTTCCTTTATTAACGAATAGATCCCTTCTATATCTTCTCCACTCTCTGTAGGAAGTCCAAGCATAAAATATAACTTTAAGGTCTGAACTCCGTAACCTTTTAACTTATCCACAAAATTCAAAATATCTTCATTTGTAAATCCCTTATTTAAAACCCTCCTCAAGCGATCAGTTCCTGCCTCAGGAGCTATAGTTACAGTCTTTTGTCCTGATCTTTTAATTAAATCAAGCAAATCTTGATTAATATCCTCAAGCCTTAGCGAAGAAAAGGAAAAAACTAATTCTTCATTATCCGAATTATTAACGAAGTCTTTGAAGTTTAAAGAAGGATCAACAGCAGGCACTATAATACCAATTCTAGGTGTAAAATCATAAAAATTCCTAAGTTTCTTATTTATTATCTCCATCGAAGAAGATCTATATGGCCTATAGAAATAACCAGCAAGACAAAACCTACATTGATATCTACAACCTCTCACCAACTCACACAAAGCCATGTTTGAGAAAACAGCATTTTCCGATATTATAGGAGAAACCATAGGATCATTCTCAAAATTGAGATAAACCCTTCTCTTAATAGGCAGTTTTTGATCTACAGATGGAATATAAATTCCTTCTATATCTTTTAATAATTCAAAAAACTACTCTTTTAGTTAGTCCTTTTTCCTTCTTCAAGATGAGAAAATCTGAAAACTCTCTTACAAGCTCTTCTCCCTCTCCTATAAAAAGAATATCAAAAACATCTGCAAGTGATTCGGGATTTGCACTTAAAGCTATTCCTCCACCTACAATTAGAGGGTAAGCATCATCTCTCTCATAAGAAAATAAAGGTATATTTTCATTCTTTAAAATATAGATAATATTTAGGAAATCGAGTTCAAAACTTACAGAAAAGGCTAAAACATCGAATTCAGATGGGGACTTAAAACTCTCTATGGAATATAATCTAAAATCCTTTCTCTTTTTCCAATCCTCAGGGATGTAAGCTCTTTCGCAGATTACTCCCTTGCACCTATTAAAGATCTCATAAATACCTGTGTACCCAAGATTATTTAAACTAACAGAGTACTTGTTGGGGTATATTAATAGTATACTTATATCTCCGCCCTTCTTTGTTAACTTAAAACCCTTTTCTTTTTCTCTAAGATTGATTATCTCCTTTTTTATGTTCCAGTTCAATTAACTTCTTTCTCCTCAAAATTGCAGGTATATCCAGATCTTCTTCCGAAATACTTGTATAATCTTTTCTTTTAGCCTCGCTTTCTCCTTGATACAAGGTTTCTTCTTGATGATCAAAACCAGTAGCAATTAAGGTAACTTTTATTGTATCTTTCATATTTTCGTCTATAACTGCTCCAAACTTTATATTTGCCTCAGGATCTACCCTAGGAGTTATAACCTCAGCTATCTCTTCTACCTCATGGATTGATAAATCTAAGCCACCAGTAACATTAAATATTACTCCTTTAGCTCCATTAATGGAAAAATCTAAAAGTGGACTTTGTAGTGCATTTTGAGCAGCTTCTTTAGCTCTATTTTCTCCTTTACCAATACCTATACCCATGTAAGCTGTACCAGCTCTTGCCATTATAGCCTGAATATCTGCAAAATCCAAATTAATAAGTCCTGGAACTGTGATAAGCTCAGTTATACCCTGTACTGCTTGCTTTAGTACCTCATCTGCCTTTTTAAAGGATTCAAGTATTGGGGTATTTTTATCTCCAATTTTTAATAACTTATCATTGGGAATGATAAGTAAAGTATCTACTTTATTTTTTAATTTCTCGATACCTTCCATCGCATTAACTCTTCTTTTTCTTCCTTCAAAACTAAAAGGTAAAGTCACCACTGCAATCACAAGCTTAGCTATTTCTTTAGCTATCTCTGCGATTATAGGAGATGCGCCTGTACCTGTACCACCACCCATTCCAGCTGTGATAAAAATCATATCAGCTTCTTGAAGTACATCCTTAATTATGTCTCTACTTTCAATAGCAGCTTTCTCACCAATTTTAGGATCACCACCTGCACCAAGACCTTGTGTAATTTGTTCTCCAATTTGAACTTTATGAGGAGCTTTATTCAATGCCAAAACTTGGACATCAGTATTTACTGCAATAAACTCAACCCCTTGAATTCCAGCCTCAATCATCCTGTTAATAGCATTTCCTCCCCCTCCGCCAACTCCAATCACCTTAATCTTAGCCTTAACCTCATCAAATCTATCCAAATCATTTGATAAAATTGAGAACAATGTAATACACCACCTTCCCCTGCATTATTCTTTAAAAGGACTAAATATATTTTTAAATATTTCCTTTAAATAGTCAAGAAATTTTTTACTACCTTCATCTATAGTGATTGTTTTTACAGCCCTTTCCAAAGCCCCCACAGCAGAAGAATAAAAAACAGCATCTTTCTCTTCAAAAATATTATAAGTCTTGAGTGTACGACAAACTCTCACAGGTACCCCTAAATACTCTTGAGCAAATTCTTCTAACCCATCCAACAATGCAGTACCCCCTGTAATTACAATTCCACCTGGAACTAATTCTATGGGAGAGTTTAGCTCCTCTAATTTTTTTAAAATAAAATCCAAAATCTCTTCAACTCTTGGTTGAATAATCTCTCTAACCTGAGATGTAGTAATTTTAATTCTCCTTTGTTGTAGGGATAACACTTCTAAAGACTCTTCTCTATCTTGCCTAAGAGTACCTAATATTTTCTTAGCTCTCTCAGCTTCTTCTGTTGGTATTTTCAAGGTTATTGCAATATCTTTTGTAATTCTTTCCCCTCCTAATTTTAATATTCCAGTTGCATATAGATAACCTTCCCTAAAGACTGCAAGATTTGTCAAATCTCCACCAATATCTACCAAAAACCACACCTAGTTTTTTTTCTTCATTAGTAAGTACCACCTCTGAAGCAGCTATCTCCTGTGGAATAAAACCCTCTATATTTACCTCTGCTTTTTGAAAGGCATTTATAACATTCCTAAGTTGAACTTTGTCATGAGTTACCAATAATAAATCCGATTCAAGTCGAGTCCCTACCATTCCAACGGGGTTAATAATACCATTTTGTCCATCGAGCCTAAAACCTCTTACTACATGATATATAACTTCCCTATCATCTGGAATTGAGGTTGCCTTTGCTGCTTCAATAGCTCTTCTGACATCAGCTTCTGTCACTTCTTGTTCTCTACTTTTAACAATAATCATCCCCCTACTGGGTACAGCTGTAATTTTTTCACCACTTATAGTAGCTATCATTCTTGGAGAAACTCTTATTCCTGCTATTTTTATTGCTTTTTGCACTGCCTCCTTTATACAATTACTAGCTTCCTGGATATCATTAATAACTCCATAGCTGATACCTCTTGAAGGTATCATAGAAAAACCAATTAATTCTAACTCTCCATTTTTATCATTTAAGTTGGCAATTACTACTGCGATTTTTGTAGACCCAAGATCAATAGCTCCTATTAAATCTGACATTTAATTTCCTCCAACAAAAGGAATACGAAACCTAAAATACCAAGCTCTTACTTTTTAAATACAAAGTTCTTTATAATGTAAATGACATATTTTTTCTTTTCTTGATAATCTTTAACATTAAGTTTCAAGATAAACTGATCTCCATGAATTTCAAAATACTTATCATAAAATTTAATTTTTCGTAATTTTAATAAAATTAAAATTATTTAGAATATCCTTAATAATGCCTATATTGTTTGTTCCTTCTACTTTTATTGTATCACCAAAAGGCAAATATTTCTCCATTATTACAAACTTTTGATTATAGTAATATTTCTTATTGTTAAATTCGACCTCTAAAAGAGTTTTTGCCTCTTCGTACTTTATATATATCCCCCAAGGTATATAATGCATTTTAGTAATAACGATATTATACTTTCTCTCTATTTTAGGAACCATCGACTTAACAAATAAAATATTTTTAAACCTCAAATCATTTCTCACTTTATTCAATAAATCGCTATTCCTTTTATCTAAACTCACATAAAAGATCCAAGTTGAAGATAAAATTATTAAGAAAAACAAGAAAATAATAAAAAAAGATAAAAATTTACCTCATGTTACCAAAAGATAATTTCTGGCTCTAAATCTATACCATAAACCTCCTTTACCTTACTTCTTATAATATCAATAATATCTAATACATCCCTACTTCTTGCCTTTCCAAGATTGACTATTATGTTCGCATGTTCATGAGAAACCATAGCATCACCAATCCTAAAACCCTTAAAACCTAAACTATCAATAAAATATGCCGCAGGCCCTTCTTTTGGATTCTTAAACACACTTCCGGCTGAGGGATATTTTGGAAGTTTTTTGTTTCTTTCTTGGATAAAAAAATTTAATCTCTTTTAAAAGCACTATCTTTAGCTTTTCTTTCCAATTTTAGGATTATCTTCTTCAAAATCCAATTTCTGGGAATGTTTGAGCTTCTATAATTAAAAGTAAGTTCCTTTTTATCCAAAAATCTCTCCTCTAAATTCTCATCTATCACGTATACTCCTTCCACAAACTCGCCTACTGATCTTCTGAAAGCTCCAGCATTTCCCATTACAGCTCCTCCCAAGGTCCCAGGAATACCTATCATAAACTCAAGGCCCCCCATATTCTTCTCAAGCACAAAAGAAAGTAAGGTAGAAATTAAACATCCAGATTCTACTTCTACATGTTCACTATCAATCACATCAATTTTTCCGAGTTTTTGTATTTAATTTAATAACCGCCCCCCTTATTCCCTCGTCGGGAACAAGAATGTTAGTACCTTGTCCCATGATCCTTATTGGGAAATCATGCTCCTTAAGAGTTTGAATAATAAAAATAAGTTCTTCCCAAGAATAAGGTATGATAAATAAGTCGAGCTTTTCCCCCTATTTTAAAGGAAGTATAGGAAGATAAATCAANAGCTCTATAGATTTCAGACTTAAAATTATATCTATTGAGAATATTCCACATTAACATCTTTTTTACCTTGAGCAAGTAAAGCTTCTCCCACTTTCCATACATTACCAGCCCCAAGAGTAAGTAGCAGATCACCATCTCTCAAAACACTTTTTACTTTTGTAGCTGCCTCAACAATGTCATTCACAAGATATATTTCAAGCTCAGGATACTTCTTTTTTATCTCGTCATAAATATTCTTACTACTAACCCCAGGAATAGGCTTTTCTCCTGCAGAATAAATCTCCATTAATATAACTACATCGCTTAAAGATAAAGCGTCAGCAATCTCTTTACTCAAAAAATATGTTCTTGTGTATCTATGAGGCTGAAAGACTACTACTAACCTTCTATTGTAAAGTCGTAGAGTTTCCAACGTAGCTAATATTTCGGTAGGATGATGGCCATAATCATCAAAGACTAAAACATCATTTTCAATTACACCTTTAAACTGAATTCTTCTTTGAACCCCATGAAATCTCTCAAGAGCTTTAATGGTTTGCTCAAAATCTAATCCTAGAATATGAGATATGCCAATAGCAGAAAGAGAGTTTAATATATTATGTCTTCCAGGAACCTTTAATTTCACTCTACCCAATTTTACATTTCTAAAATAAACATCAAATTCCGAGCCTGATGAGTTTAAGACTATATTATCTACTGTAAAATCAGCATTGGAAAAGCCATAGGTGTAGTNNTTTTTATCCTTTATTTTGCCAATTATATCTCTTATATTTTTACAGTCTAAATTCAAGAGCACATATCCATCTTCAGGTACCTTTTCAATTACTTTTAAGAAAGTGCTTTTAATATTTTCTATGTTCTCATAATAGTCAAGATGATCGTTATCTATATTGGTTACTACTAAAATATAAGGATTTAATTTTAAGATAGATCCATCACTTTCATCCCCCTCAGCTACCAAATATTCTCCACTTCCAAGTTTTGCATTTCCCCCTATATCTTCAAGCTCGCCTCCTATTATTATTGTTGGATCTGTTTTATTATTCTCCAAGACTAAAGCAATCATAGATGTGGTTGTAGTTTTACCATGAGCTCCCCCAACAATTATGGACTTTTTTTCTTTAGTTAATTCTGCCAGAAGATCACTTCTATGTAATATGGGAATATTCTTACTCTTAGCATATACATACTCTTCATTATCGGGAGGAATTGCTGAAGATACTACTACTACATCTACATCATTTATATGTTCAGGACTATGTCCTTTATAAATTTTGACTCCTTTTGACTTAAGTCTTATGGTAGAAATGTTCTCTTGGATATCAGAACCAGATACTTCGTATCCCTTTTCTGCGCATATATACGCTAAAGCACTCATCCCAGTACCCGCAACTCCAATAAAATGGATTCTCTTACCATTTAGCAATCTAATTCCTCCCTTCTAATTTTTCTAAAAGAAGATCCCAAAAATTTTCTCTTCCTGTAGCAATAGAAATCTTTTTACATGCTTCAGAAGCCTCAGCAAGTCTTTTTTCATCATCCCATTTATCTAATAAATATAATAATTTCTGAGAACTTAACTGATCTTCTAAAAGTAATTCCCCACCCCCTACTTTAACCACCAATTCAGCGTTATATTTTTGATGATTGTCCTTCGCGTATGGATAAGGTATGTATATGGCTGGAAGTCCAGCTATCAAAAATTGAGAAATCGTAGTAGCACCTGCTCGACTTATAGCAAAATCAGCACCACATATCGCAAGTTCCATATTTCTAATAAAAGGAACTGGATTATATCCTTTTTGAATCCACTCCTCTATAGGTACTTCCTCTATGTACCTTACATAATTTTNCTCCCCTATCTGATGTAAAATCTGCCATCCCTTAGCTAACAAATAGGGTATNANTTTTTTAACCTCATAATTTATTTTCATTGCCCCCTGACTTCCTCCAGTTATGAGAAGCAATTTCCGATTCTCATCAAAACCTAATTCCTTTTTACAACTTGCCTTATCCATTGTCAATAACTCGGTTTTTACAAAGTTTCCAGTAAGATAAACTTTATTTTTATCTCTAAAATACTCCCTTGTTTCAGTAAAGGAGATAGCAACTCCTTCTGAAAACTTATAAAAAAGTTTTGTTACTCTCCCTGGAACAACATTTTGTTCATGCAAAAAGAAGGGATATTTTTTAACAATAGAGGCAATAATTACAGGCACTGTTATATAACTACCAAAAACCACTAAAATATCAGGTTTAACCTCATTTAATATCTTTATAGCATCACTTATACTTAAATAGTAACTTAGCTTTTTAACATCGGAGCTTCTTGAAATATTCAAGCCGTAAAAATCGTATTTACCTCTTATCAAGCCTTCCTCAAAACTATCTTTTCTCCCCACAAAACTTATTCTCCAATGAGGAGCTTTTTTGAGTTATATACTCAGCCATATTTAAAGCAGGAATTACATGTCCTCCAGTGCCACCAGCTACAAACAAAATACTGATCATTTTTTATCACCCGAAATTGCAATTTTCATAAGAAGTCCAACTTGTGCCCAATNAATCATCATTGAAGATCCTCCAAAACTTAAAAAAGGTAGCGGTAATCCCATCACAGGCAAAAAACCTAAATTCATCAATATATTTAATGATATTTCAACACACCAATAAACTAATATACCCATGCTTAAAAGTCCATAAAAAGTATCGATTTTTACAGCCTTTAAAGATAGATTAAAAACACTTGACATAAGGAGAAAATATAATATCAAGATCACCGTACCTGCCATTAAGCCTCCTTCCTCAAATATTACTGGAAACAAAAAATCATTATAAGCTTCAGGAATATAAAATTTCAATAACCCTCTTCCCCATCCTTTACCAAAAAATCCTCCGTCCTTTATGGCCTTCAAAGCCTGTTCTTGTTGGAAAGTTTTAAAAAAAGGAATTCCCCTGTTAAAAACTAACCTCTCTCTTCTATATTCACCTGTTAACGTTCCAAAAGCGAATATCAAAAATATTATCAACAACATTATTAAAGTTTGTTTTATATCCATTTTTGAAATAAAAAGTATAACAAAAGTAGAAATAAAAAAGAGAACCACCATACTCATATTAGGTTGGAAGTAAAGAATTACAGATATGACAAAAAGAAATAGAATAATACCAAAAAAATCTCACATCTTCAATCTTGTTCTTTTTCACTATTTTGAAGACAAAAAACTTGCAAGAAATATTATCCAGGAAAATCTTAAAACTTCCACAGGCTGAATCTGAATGGGACCTATCTCAATCCATCTTGCAACATTCCTTGAAACCTTTCCAAAAGGTGGTACAAATACTAAAGTAAGAAGAAAAATAGAGATAATTAAAAGCAAAAGAGAATTTTTACGCCAAAATGCTAAAGGAAAAGCACTTACGATGAAAGAAATTCCAATAGCAAGAGGTAAATAAATAAGTTGATGTTGGAAAAAGTAAGAAGGATTACTTAAAGTCATATTTGCCCATTTCCAACTTGCCGTATGGATAATGGGAAGACTAAGTAATGATAGAATAAGTGCTAAAATAAATATCAATCTATCAAATCTTTTCATATTTTAATCTCTCAAAAACCTCATTAAAAACCTTACCTCTCTCTTTATAATTTCTAAACATATCAAAACTGGCACAGGCAGGAGACAACAATATCACATCTCCAGGTTGCGACATCTCATAGGCCTTCTTTACAGCACTTTCTAAAGAATCAGCAAGTACGTAAGGAATATCATATTCTTCAGAAAGATTTTTCATAACCTCTTTAGTCTCACCTATTAATATCAGAACCTTAACTGTACTTTTCTTTATATTTTCAAAAAGCTCTTGAAAATCAAAATTCTTATTTCTCCCTCCAAGAATAAGCAATATAGGAGAAGTTATGCTCCTAATAGCCGAAATTGTGGATATGGGATTTGTTGCCTTTGAATCGTTAACAAAAATCCTTCCATTAATTTCCCCAATTTTCTGAAGGGCAAAAGGAATACCTTGAAACTCCTCTCCTGTTTTTTCGATAACCTCTTCCCTTACTCCTAATAATAGTCCAACTAATGCAGAAGCCATGAAGTTGTTTACCAATATCCTATTCCAAATGCCCTTTGGAATACTTAAAAATCCCTTTCTATCAGAAAAATTGTAAAATATTTCACTTTTATCTTCTTCATAGAATAAACCTTCTTCCTCATGTTTATCAAAACCAAAAAACAATTTTCTAACTTCGTAAGGCTTAGCTAAGTTAACAATTTCCTTTTGATCATGATTTAAAATCGCATAATCTTCTTTTTTCTGATTCATAAATATACGTGCTTTTGCCAAGATATACTCATTCATATTTGAATATCTGTCTAAATGGTCAGGATAAATATTAATAAATAAAGATATAAAAGGCCTAAATTCCTCAACGTCCTCAAGCTGAAAACTACTAACTTCAAGCACAAAGTACCCCTCTTTCAAGTTTTTTACAACACTAACAAAAGGTAGACCAATATTTCCAGCAACTATGTTAGGTATATTAGCGTTTTTTAAGATTTCTCCAATTAAAGTAGTAGTTGTAGATTTTCCTTTAGTTCCAGTTACAGCTATTATAGGAACTTCAGAATACCAATAAGCAAGTTCGATCTCGCTTATAACTTTAATACCTCTTCTTTTTGCCTCGATATAAATAGGATTTGTTTTAGGTATACCTGGGCTTATCACAATAAGATCCACATCATTTAATATTTCCGTAGGATGTCCTCCAAATATATACGATATATCATTTTCTTTAAAGTAGTTTATTAAGTTCTTAAAATATTCCTCTTCTTTATAGTCATTTACTATAACTTTTACCCCTTCATCCTTAAGAAATTTTGCAGTACTTACTCCACTTTCTCCAAGCCCAAGAACTAATACTTTTTTCCCTTTTAGATCCAATACCATAAAACCAATCCTCCTATAATAATCAATAAATGAACAATATAAAATCGCCAGACGATTTTAGTCTCTTTCCACCCTTTAAGCTCAAAGTGATGATGAATAGGACTCATTAAAAAAATTCTTCTTTTCTTCCATTTATAAAAGAAAACCTGAATAAAAACAGATAATGACTCAATCAAGAATATACCACCTAGAAATATAAGCAAGAGTTCCACTTTATTTACTACAGAGAGAGAAGCAATAAATCCTCCCAAAGCAAAAGCTCCTACATCACCCATAAATATCTCTGCAGGATGAGAATTAAACCATAAAAAGGCCAACAAAGCAGTAATCATTAAAGAAATTTCAAGAGCAATTTTCTTGAAGTGAAAACTGTAAATAAAAAGAAATATAAGAGTTATTAGAGAGGTACCTCCTGCAAGGCCATCAAGTCCATCAGTAAGATTTATAGCATTAGGAACTGCAATAAGAATTATAAAGAAGAGAAAAATGTATAAAATACTCGAATCTATAATAAGATGTGATCCCCAATAAATTTTATAGTCATGAGGAGAAAAAACATATAGAATCAAAGTTATTATGAAAGAAAGAAGGATTTTCCTTAGAGGCCTTATACCATAATCTTTATTTTCCATAAGTTTTAAATCATCAATAAGTCCCAATAAACCAAACAAAATCGTGGAAAGAGAAATAAAAAATGTCTCTTTAAAAAATAAAAAGGGAAAAACAGCTAATATAAATACTATACCTCCCATAACAGGAGTTCCTGATTTCTGAAAATGAGATGATGGTCCCTCTTTTCTAATATATTTGCCAATACCCTTGTTTCTTTGAAAATCTATCCAATACTTAAGAATTAACAAAAACACAAAAAATGCAACAAAATTAATACTTAACAGAGCAGTCATACTCCTCCTCCAAAAACCTGACAAAGTCTTCCATGTGCATCGCTCTAGAACCTTTTATAAGAACAACATCTTTTGGCTTTAGAATCTTTCTCAATATACTCTTTATTTCTTCTGGATTATCAGACCAGTGAACCTTCGACCAATCAGTTTTTTCAAATTCATCTAAGGCTTTTTTCATCTCTTGTCCATAAAGAACAACTAAATCAATATTTCTCTTTAAAACTTCCTCTATCACCTCTTTGTGCTCTTCAATACTATAATTTCCAAGCTCAAGCATATCACCGAGAAGTGCTACTTTTCTCCGCGAAACATCTAAAACTTCAAGATACTCTATAGCAGTTTTCATAGAGTCAGGATTAGCATTATAAGTATCGTCAATAATCACCAAACCATCCTTATTTCTTTTAACATCAAGTCTCTGTTTTGGTAAACTAAAATCAAAATCTTCTTTTACTCTATAGATACTTTCTGGAGAAATACTCCACAAAACCAACAAAGCAGAAAGAAGATTCCTATATATGTTAAGAGGATAAACAGGAAGAGAAAGAATTAAATTTTTCCCATCAGGAAAATACAATCCTAAAGTGTAACTTTCTTTACCTTTGTCCAAAATCAATCCTCTAAGATCACTTCCTTCTTCAAAACCAAAAGTATATTTTTTGATATGCAATCTTTCGTAAATTTTCATAGAAAAAGAGTCATCCCTATTTAAAATTGCGATACCATCTCTTTTTATATAATCAAAAATTTCTGCCTTTGCCTCCATAATAGCTTCTCTTGACCCCAATCTACCTATATGAGCCCACCCAATGTTAGTTATCACTCCAATATCGGGTTCTGCAATTTTACTAAGCAAGCTTATTTCACCTTTACCTCTCATAGCCATTTCCAACACTAGAAAATCCACGTCTTTTTCTGCTTCTAGGATGCTTAAGGGAACTCCAATTTCGTTATTAAAATTCTCCTTACTTACATAAACTTTACCAATTAACCTCAAAAGGCTACCAATTAAGTTCTTAGTAGTAGTTTTTCCAGAACTGCCAGTAACCCCAATAACTTTAGCGTTTAATGTTTTTAAGTAATAGTTAGCAATATCCTGTAAGGCCTTTAAAGTATCTTGAACCTTTATTATAAAAGCCTCACTTTCTAAATTAACATCTCTACTTACTATTACTCCCTTTGCTCCCTTTAATATAGCGTCTTTCACAAACTCATGTCCATCAAATTTCTCTCCCTTCAATGCAATAAAAATGTCATCCTTTTTGATATTACGGCTATCAGTACTTATAGAATCTACCTTATCTTTAAAATTTCCTTTTATTAAAATTCCTTTAGTAGCCTTTAATATATCTTCTACAGTTAAATTAAGACTCATTTTTTAACCTCTCTAGAATATATTTCTTAGCTACCTCTTGATCACTAAAAGGAATCTTTGTGTTTCCAATTATTTGATAATCCTCATGTCCCTTACCTGCTATTAATACTGAATCTCCTTCTCTAGCTATCTCAATAGCCTTCTTTATTGCCTCTTCCCTATTTTCAATCACAAAGTAGTCCGATCTTCCTACTCTCCTTATGCCTTCTTCAATTTGCCTTATAATTTTTAAAGGATCCTCCGTTCTTGGATTATCAGAAGTAACTATGACTATATCTGCAAGCATTGCGGATATCTCCCCCATTTTGTCTCTCTTTGTAGGATCTCTATCTCCTCCACAACCAAAAACCACTATAACTCTACCCTTTGTAAATTCTTTAACAGTTTGTAAAACGTTAAAAAGCCCATCAGGAGTATGAGCATAATCTACAATCACATCAAAATTCTGTCCTTCTCTTATAAGCTCAAGTCTTCCCTTTACACCTTTAAAAGTAGAAAGAAATTTAGAGATATCCTCTAAAGGCTCTCCTAAGCCAATAAGTACGCCTACTGCAAAAAGAATGTTATATATATTGAACTTTCCCTTTAATTTTGTATCAATTATCAGATCACCTAAAGGAGTACCTATCTCAAGAAGCATTCCATTATTAGTATTTTCATGCTTTTTTAAATATAGATCTCCATTTTTGAAAGACACCCAGAAAACTCTTCTATTTGGAAGAGAAATTCTTCCTGTCCATTCATTGTCTCTATTTATTACTGCAAATCCTCCATCCTCCAGGTAATTAAAAATTTTTAACTTTGCCTGAAAATATTCTTCCATAGTCTTATGAAAATCAAGATGATCTTGAGTCAAGTTAGTAAACACTGCTCCTTTTAAGGATATCCCATCGATTCTTTTCAAAGCCAATGCATGAGAAGAAATCTCCATGGCTAAAAACTTAACTTCTCTATCTACCATTTTCCTTAAAATCTCTTGAAGCTCCTGAGGTTGAGGAGTGGTAAAATTGGAAGGATAAGACTCATAATCTATTTTATACTCAATAGTACCAATTAAACCAGCTCTTATCTCTTTACTTTTCCAGTAGTGATATAACAAGTTTGTAGTAGTAGTTTTTCCGTTAGTACCTGTAACTCCAATGATATTTAGATATTTGGAAGGAAAATCGTAAAAATAAGAAGAAACCTTACTAAGCACATCCAATATTTCTCTTACTCTTACTAAAGGCACACCATAAATATTATTAACTTCTCCCTCAAGAAATACTGCACTTGCTCCTTTTGAGATAGCATCACTTATATAATTCTTTCCATCATCTTTTGTCCCTGGAAGAGCAAAAAAGATATTGCCTTTTTTAACTTTTCTTGAATCTGTAGCTATACCTGTAATATCTAGATCAACATCACCAATAACTTCAATAATATGGTCTTTTATGTATTCAACTATTTCTTTTAGTTTCTTCAATTTATCATCCTCCCATATATTGCCAGTCTTTTAACTATCTCTCCAAAAAGTGGTACCACTGTCTCTGCTGCAAATCTACCTTTCTTGGGCTCTTCTAACATAATTAGAATACTATATTTTTTATCCTCCAAAAAGAGATAACTTATGAAAAAATGATTATATACATCTAAATAACCTTTTGCTGTAGAGACCTGAGCAGTACCAGTTTTACCTGCAATATAGTATTTTAAATTAGAAAGCCTCTTAGCTGTACCTTTTTTAATCACTTCTGTCATTAACTTTAATACCTCTTCTGAAGTTTCTTTAGAAAATACTTGCCTTAACACCTCCTTTTTAGAATCTTCCATATTCTCTCCTATGCCCTTTATCAATCTTGGCTTTAACAAACTCCCTTCATTAGCAAAAACACTAAAAACCCAAAGCATTTTTATAGGATTTATAGCAAGACCATGTCCAAAACCAATTGTTCCTCTATTTACTATACTTCTTTCAATGTCTGAAACTATCGAATCCTTATCCATAAATTTAATATCCATAGGGACAGGATTATTAATTTCCATTAACCCAAAGTACTTATTCCAAATTGAGAAAGGAATTTTTTGGGCAAGATAATAAAAATATATGTTACAAGATTTAACAAATGCGTTCTCCAAGTTTACTGTTCCATGAGGTTCTGTACATCTCACTCTATATCCCTCTTTAGTAATCTCCTCACCACCGCAATAAATAGTTTCCAAGGGATTTACTATTCTTTCTTCTATACCAATACCTGAAGTAATAATTTTAAATAAAGATCCAGGCTCGTAGAGAGAATAAAGAGGAGATCTAATATTTTGAGCGCTCTTTATTATATCTGATAAACTCGCATTTACATCTATATCAGGTAAAGAAGAGAGAGCTAAGATTTCCCCTGTATTAAGATCCATTATCCCTATAAATCCACCCTTAGCTTCATATTCTCTAATGTAATCCCTAAGATATATTGAAACTATTTCTTGAAGATTTTTATCTATGGTAAGATAAACATTCTTTCCTTGGTTTAAATAGTTATCTAACAAAGCCTCTAATCCATATAATCCCTGAGAATCTACTCCTACAAAACCTAAAAGATTGGAAGTTCCAATCTTTAATGGATAGGATCTGTAATTCTCTTCTATTACAAAAATTTTTTTTCCATCTATATATTTTTTAACCTTGTTATACTCACTTTCAGAAAGAATTCTTTTGATCCAAACAAAGGTTGTTTTTGAACTTAATTTAGTTAGAATATCATTCTTAGATAAATTTAATCCCTTAGACAATATATCTGCAATCTTACTTCTTTCTACAGTATTAAAAAGAGAAGGATTTGCAGCAATAGAATTTCGCTTTACATTAAAACTACAGCTCATAACCATTCCTATCCAAGATAAGTCCCCTCTCAAGAGTCGGACGCAAAAAAGAATCTATTCTCAGATCCGAAAACCTGAGAATAAATAATAAATCCCTCTATAAAAATCAAAACCAAAATCCATAACGTAAAAAATAATTCTTAATCTTAATACGCTCATTCAGTTCATTACTATTTCTCTAAGCTTGATGCATAATATTTTTCCTTGCTTATTTCTGATATCTTTCCATCATAAACTCTAAATTCTACCACATTTTTAGGATAAGTTAGACCCATCTTTAAGGCTTCCTTTTCTATCTTTTTTAGATCTAAGTTAGATTGTATATAATTCTCAAGATAAGTTTTCTCCCTCTCCAACATGTCGATTTCATTACCAACCTTTCTTATCTCATTTCTTAGTGCTGAAACTTTTACATTTAATAAAACTGTACTTAGAAAAAGAAGAAAAAAGAAAACAATACCTAAAACTTGTTTCAAGAATTTTCCCTCCTTTCCCCCACCCTCAATTTGGCACTTCTTGCCCTTCTATTTTCCTTTATCTCTTCCATAGATGGCTTTATCACCCTTTTACTAACGGGAAGAATTTTGTCTGAATAAGACTTAAAGAAATTTTTAACAATCCTATCTTCCAAAGAATGATAAGTTATTACCACAATTCTTCCTCCTATGGACAAAATAAAGGGGACCTGCTCCAAAGCTCTTTTAAGGATATTCAACTCATCATTTACTGCAATTCTTAAGGCTTGAAATACCTTCGTAGCTTCGTGTCTCCTTCTTCTTGGTATAACCCCGTCAATTACTTCTAAAAGATCTCCAACATATGCAAACTTTTTTATCTTTTCTCCTTTCAACTATTTTCTTTGCAAGCTTTTTTGATAAAGGTTCTTCTCCATACTCCCAGAAGAGGTTTGAAAGTTCTGATTCGCTAAAAGTATTTAATATATCTGCTGCAGTTAGAGCAGTATCTTTAGAATATCTCATATCCAAAGGCTCTTCAGGCCTCATAAAAGAGAACCCTCTTCCACTCTTTTCTACATGAAAGGAGGAAAAACCAAGATCAAATAAGATTGCATCAATGGATGATAAGTTCAATTCTTTTAAAATACTTTGGAGATTGTCATAGGTTGTATTAAACAGTACAAAGTTACTTGCTATCTTACTTAATCTCTCCCTTGCCAATTCAAGCACTTCTTCATCTCTATCTATACCTATAAGAAGTCCCTCTCCTCTCAATTCTCTTAGAATCTCACTACTGTGTCCTCCAAGACCCAGAGTAGCATCTACAACTATCTTCCCTGGAGAGAGATTTAAATAGTGAATAACTTCTTTTAACATTACTGGTTTATGGATATTTTCTACTTTTTCCATAACTCTGCCACCTTAGAATTTATTTCATTCATATTCTCTAAGATGTTTTCCTCTTTATTAAAATCTTCCCACTTTTCTTTTGCCCAAATTTCTATATGCTTACCAGCTCCAATAATTACTACTTCTTTAGAAAGTCCTGCATACTCAATTAAAAAAGATGGAATAAGAATTCTTCCTAACTTATCAGTAGTAACTTGAATAGATCCAGAAAACCAGAATCTACAAAGCCTTCTCATTAAATTGTCTGTAGGTGAAAAGCTACTGATTATTTGAGAAAAATTATTCCAGTCTGTAATAGTATAAATATTTAGACACCTCTCAAAGCCACGAGTAAGATAAAAGGTCTCTCCTAAAAGCTGTCTAAAATCATTAGGGATAATTAGCCTTCCCTTTTCATCAAGCGAATGATAATACTCCCCAACAAACAATTAAATTTCCCCCACTTTTTACCACTTTTTACCACCTTTTACCACGAGTATATCACAATACTTAACAAATAAAAAAACGAGTTTTTTAAGGATTAATCTATGTTTTAAATAACAGGGGGTCGAGCTGATTTAACTTTTGTTTAATTTTTGTTTAATAAAAAGAGGAGGAAGAAGCAGATCATAAGCCGAATTCTGTTCCCCATATAGGGGCGGCAACCATCTATCTAGGGCAAGAATTACTTCTTACCTCAAGCGGCCAACCCGAGGGTCGGCGGGCCACCTCAACCCCTCCTATTTGGCCTTGCACCGGGTGGGGTTTGCCAAGCCAGGAAGGTCACCCTTCCTGCTGGTGAGCTCTTACCTCACCTTTTCACCCTTACCCAGGGTAAAGACCCCTAGGCGGTCTGTTTTCTGTGGCACTTTCCTTCAGGTCGCCCTGACTGGGTGTTACCCAGCACCCTGCCCTGTGGTGTTCGGACTTTCCTCGGAATCTTTCGATTCCGCGGTTGCCTGATCTACTTCTTCCTCCTCGTATAATTTGGTCCAAGGTACAACTTCAAATCCTCTTAAACCTTCTTTTCTAACAATTTTCCAGTAAGGAACTTCATATGTAATTCTTTTCTCGTAACCACATTCACAGTACATAATCTTTTCTTCAAGCCCATCCTCAAAAGGGGTTGGTGCCTTTAATAACTTATATCTTGTAAGCAAAATTTTTCCACACTTAGGACATTTAGGCGTAGTAAGATATTTTATTAACCTATCCACAAAGTACAATATTAATAGAGCACCTACTATAATAACAATAGCTTCCATAATTTACATCACTCCACCCATAAAATTCTACCACAATTTGGACAATTTACAATCTCACCCTTTTTTACTTTCTCAAGGACCAATTTAGGAACTGCTATTTTACATCCTTCACAGACATCTTTATTAGTAATCCTTGCTATTGCCCTATAATTTTTTTGCTTTGACAATTTATCAAATTCCTCTAAATCACTGTTAGAAATTTCCTTTCTTCTATCTTCGATCTCTACACTTAAATTTTCCATTTCTTTTTCTATTTCTTCTATACCTTTTTCATATTCCTTTACTTTTTCTTCAAACATTGATTTAAGCTCATTCAACTCTTTTTCCAATTCTTCCTCAATTTTCACCTTCTCTTCAATTTCAATCATTAGATTTAAAACTTCATCTTCGATCTTTGAAATCAAGTTTTTTAAATTTTCTATCTCTTTTTCCATATGCATCACTTCTTTAGGATTCTTCAAAAACCAATATTCTTCTTTCTTCATTCTTAAGCTTTTCTCTTAACAGTACAAGTTGATCTTCTTTTTCTTTCTGTTGATCCCTTAACTTTTTAATTTGTTCTTTAATATCATTAAGACTTTCTTCTTTCAGTTTTATTTCTTCCAACTTTTCACTTTTAAAAGCATCAAACTCTATTTGAAGATTTTTTAAATCTTTTTCAAACTCTCTGTATTTTAACTGTAGATCCTGTATTTCTAACAATTTTGGAATTGTTTCTCTCTTCATAATAACTCCTTTCCTAAGAGATATAATAAATATCTTGTTTTATTTTAAATAAAATAGAACAAAAAGAAAAGCATAAACTTTAATTGTTTCAACCTCTGACTTTTCAGCCGTAACTTCTAAATAATCTGCAATTCTTTTTAATTCTTTCCTTATCCCCACAAGTTCTTCTAAAATCTTCTGAAATAACTCTTTATCATCCATACTTAAACCCCCTCTAAGGGATAAATTGTAAGGTCTTACACTCTGACTCTGATCTTTAAAAATCACCCTTTCTATATTATCTTTTACTCTGTCTTACCCGTCAATGTAGCGAATTTGCAAGACTAATAAATCTTTTCTTATGAGATTATGTTTAAAAACCTTTTAATCCTCAACTTAGATAGCTTTTTTCACTACCTGAGAAGTTAAGGTAAGTAAATTAAAAACAAAAAAGGAGCAGGGTAAAATTCCTGCTCCTCCGTCAATATTGACTTATCCCAATTATTACTTCACTCTTCCAGTATTTTGATTATCATGATGGAACTTAGGCCATGGTGAATTTGCTAAACCTTTTACTTTTGGAGTTTATTGCATAAAGATATTTATCCTTACTTCCCACATAGATAGTGCCATCTTGTCCTATAGCTGGTGAGGACTCTAAATAATTTATGGTTTCAAACTCTCACTTTGAGAGTAAGAAAAACTAGCACTATTCAGAAAGAAAACTTCCCCAAAAAGTAATTTGCTTTAATAATAGATGATTACAACTGTGAAATAAGAAAAGAGCAAAGATACCTGTAGCAAAATATTTGAGGATTTAGTGAATATTAGATCTAAAAAGCGTTCTTATAACTATAAGGGAAGGTGAGAAAAAAGATAACTCCTGAGACAGAAACTATATTTATAACTTAAATTTGACAGAGAGTATGTTCATACTCATAAGTCTCAACCTTTCACATAAAACTTTAAATAAGCAGAGCTAAACCTATATTTATAGTAATCTTTTCATTGTCAAAAACAAAGTCTCCAATTCTGTTTTTACCTACTAAAGTGGAATACTTGATATTTTTAATGCTCACAATATAAAAATATTGACAATTTGGGAGGAAAAAATGGGTAAAGTAGGAGGAGTCGAAATCCTAAGCAAAAAAGTAAGAAAGTACCTTGAAAGAAATAAAAGAAAAGATGAAGAAGTTCTATTTTGTATTGTAGGTCAGGGAAATCAGAGTATAATTGCCCTTGAGAAAAGGCTATTAATAATTAAGCCTGGTTTTTTGGCTGGTGCTACCTTTGGAGCTAAGGTTTCAAGTTTCTTCTATAAAGATATTACAGGAATTGAAGTCAATATGGGTTTTGTAACTGGTGTTATAGAAATTTCAACCCCAAGTTATGAAGCAACTAAGGAACGAAGTTGGTGGGGCACAAAGAACAATGATGACACAAGAGATATTTGGAAATTATCAAATTGCATTCCCATACTTAAAACTGATTTCCCAGTGTTCCAACCTTATTTGGATAAGTTAAGAGAATTAATAGAACAAGCAAAAAATCCCCAAGAAATAAAAACATCTACTCAGGATGACATTGCAACTCAGCTTGAGAAAATAGTAAACCTATATAAGTCTGGAATTCTTACTGAGGAAGAGTATCAAAAAGCAAAAAAGAAAAATACTTGGAGAATGAAAGACTTAACTTGACAACGTTCTAATTTAATTCTCAAACCACATTTTTGAGGCTTTTATTTAGTTATAAATGATGAAAGGCTAGACCCATATCTCAAGGAGTTGATTCCGATATATGAAAAAACCTTATTTTTGATAATTTTAATTTTGCTTCTTATCAATATTAATTTTTCTTAGCATAAAATAGACTATTCTAAAGATTGGGGAACTCTCAGAAGAAGATATAGAAGATGTCTTAAACTTTGGCAGAATTTTGGCTTAATGGAAACATTTGCAAACTTTGTTTTTTGAGAAAAGTTTTCACACTATTTATGAGATTAGCGAAGAGTATCCTGGAAATTGTAATATGATCTGTATTTATACTCCATTCCTAAAAATAGTCGAAAGTAAGATGTTATTATGTACATACCAATAACGAGTTTCCTCAGAATTTTTCTGGTTATTTAAAGATTGAAAACAAAGTTATATATCCTATAAAGACTATAATTGTAGAATCCGAAGTTATTTACTCTTATTCAGATCAAGAACTGTACAGAACTTGTATTTCAAAATTAATAGAGCCCAGTTATTTAAATTTTCCTTATTTTTCGAATATTTACATTTTTTCTTCATTTAGTCTCCATTACAAATAGGAGTCATCAGAATATTCTTTCTAAATAAAATTAAAAATTTATTGTGTCATTTATAATTTGCCTAAATAAAAATGTGAGTTAAAATTTCTATACACAAAAACTATAAAAGCTTCTACCAATTCTTATTATCTCTGTCTATACAGTAGAACACTATAATCATTAGGATATATAATTAAAAGGGAAATTTATAAAAAATGTATTAGAACTAAAAACTTAAACAAAAATGTATAAGAATACACATAAACGCATAACAAGTGAAATTTGTAATGTCTTAAACATCTCCGGAGAATTAAAAGAGATTCTCTTAAAATCGGTAATAATTCCAGATGAACACAGAGAAAATATATTAGAATTCGGAAAAAACAAAGTATACTGGAGACACGAGAACCATCATAAAGTCAACAAAGAAAAGATCTTAGATTACCTGTGGAAGGCAAGAATATGTTTTTTAGCATCTGACTATAAGTCAGCCATGAGATATTTAGGTATAGTTCTACACTATATTCAAGATATCTGCATGTGTAGTGGAAGACTTCATAATGAAAGAGAAGAATTACTCAAAAATGTTTCTTTAAAGAATAAAAACCCTAAAGTCAAAGAGCTTAGAACATATAGCGACTTTGAAAGATTAATTTACTCTATCACTCCTAAAAGATCACCCACTTCAGTAATAAACAGTGCATATTACTACTCTTTAGTTATTACAAAAAACCTCCTTACAAAATACCCTCTACCCCAAGATCTAATTAATAAATATGGCGAAGTTAAGAAAGAATATGAGGAAAATAAAAAAATTTACCTTTTGGCATGATGCTGATTTTTACTATTACATCTATTATTGTGAAAAACCTTATACCTTTAGCAATCAGTTTTATTTTGTTATATTTAATACTGTATCAACCCTACAAGAAATTAATAAATTTAGAAAAAGACATAAATTGGTTTGGAGAAAATTCAGAATAAATCTGGACAATCTACTCCTATAAGTCTTATCTTTTCAATTTTATTCCCAACTTGAGCCTCAAAAGTATCTCCATCAATTACTCTAATCACCTTTGCAGGAGTTAATTTTGGAACTTCTTGAGCAATAACAAGAGTTAAAAGAAGTAAGATTGATTTTTATTGTCCTGCCCATACTTCCCCTCCATCTTTAGAGGAGTTTATACCCTAATTACAGCTCTTTTCCCTTCTTCAAGTACTACTTTTTTTATTAAGAGCAAGAATGAAAGTTTAAGTAGTAAATAACATGGATAAAAATAGTTTTCAGTGAGTCAGGTAGACAATTTTAAAAAAGAAAAGAGGGTTGAATTCATCAAAACTGGAATTTTACTATTATGGTGGGCGGAGCAGGATTTGAACCTGCGACCTCCTGCGTGTGAAGCAGGCGCTCTAACCACTGAGCCATCCGCCCACCTTGATGAGCCTTCTCTATATAAAAAAATTTGGTGGGCCCGCCAGGATTCGAACCTAGAACCAACCGGTTATGAGCCGGCTGCTCTGCCGTTGAGCTACGGGCCCAACCATCGAGAAAAATTATAATATATTCTTAGCTAAAATTCAAGTGCTATATGGACAAACTTGTTGGGGGAGTGGTAAAGAACCATCTCCCCCATTTTAAAATTCTAAATCTTCGGAAGTTCTTTTAGAGCCTCTTCAACCTTATCTTTTGGATAGAAATAGTCTTCAAGTTTTCCAGAGAGATATTGATCATAAGCAGAAAGATCAAAAAATCCATGTCCACTTAGATTAAATAGTATTACTCTCTTTTCTCCTTTTTCCTTCGCATCTAAAGCTTCATCTATAGCAGCCCTAATAGCATGAGTAGATTCTGGTGCAGGTACAATACCCTCAGTTCTTGCAAATATAACTCCTGCCTCAAATACTTTCGTTTGAGGATAAGCTACAGCTTCAATATATCCGTTATGATATAAAGCACTTACAAGGGGAGCCATACCATGATAACGAAGTCCCCCCGCATGTATAGCAGGAGGTATAAAATTATGCCCTAAAGTGTACATCTTAAGGAGAGGAGTCATCTTTGCTACATCCCCATAATCGTAAGTATAAACTCCTTTAGTCAAAGATGGGCAAGATTCTGGCTCTACAGCAACAACCCTTATCTTTTTGCCCTTAAACTTTTCTCTTATAAAAGGAAAAGAGAGTCCTGCAAAATTACTTCCTCCACCAACACATCCTATAACCACATCAGGAAACTCTCCTGCCATTTCCATTTGTAATAAAGCCTCTTCACCTATTACTGTCTGGTGTAACAAAACATGATTCAAAACACTACCAAGAGAATATTTTGTGTCATCCCTTTTAACTGCATCCTCCACTGCCTCACTGATGGCAACTCCTAAAGAACCTGGAGATTCAGGATCCTGTTCTAATATCTTTCTTCCAGCTTCAGTATCGGGACTTGGGCTTGGTACTACCTTAGCTCCCCAAATCTCCATTAAAGACCTTCTGTATGGTTTTTGATAATAACTCACCTTAACCATATAAACTTTACATTCCAGCTTAAAGAAATTACAAGCCATAGCAAGAGCTGAACCCCACTGCCCCGCTCCCGTCTCTGTAGTTAATCTTTTTACCCCCTCAAGTTTATTGTAAAAAGCTTGAGCTACGGCAGTATTTGGCTTATGACTTCCTGGAGGACTTACTCCTTCATATTTATAATATATATGAGCTGGGGTATCCAGATACTTCTCAAGATTAACAGCTCTAAATAAAGGTGTTGGTCTCCACAGCTTATATATCTTTCTTACTTCTTCTGGAATTTCAATATATCTCTCTGTACTTACCTCTTGTTTTATGAGTTCCATAGGAAAAATAGGAGCAAGATCTTCAGGACTTACAGGTTGCAAAGTCACAGGGTGATAAACCGGAGGAAGCGGAAAAGGTAGATCAGGAATAATATTGTACCAGTCCTTTGGTATCTTGGATTCATCAAGGAGAAACTTAACCTGCGACATCATCATACCTCCCTATATAAAAATTTAAGCCTTCCCATCCTTTAAAGGANGAGAAGGCTTATTCTCGTGGTACCACCTTAATGAGGTCTGAGAAGACCTCCCTCTCTGCCCTATAACGGGAGCAGAACCGTCTCGGCTACTTATATATTTCGCCTCAAGGCTCCGGGCCCCATTCGCCACAGCCAGGATGGTCAGCTTTCAGCCTAAGGCTAACCTCTCTGAGATCCTAGTTCTTGTGGCTACTCTTCCCTTCTTTGCCTTTAACAAATCTTTAATTTTTTTGTATATTATACTACAAGATTTCAAAAGTGGATATACTATTGATAATTTTAAAACCATATGTTATTTTTATACCAAAGAAGTATAAATTGGGGTGAATAGGATGAAAAAAATTATAGAAACCATAATTGCGGATTATAAAGCTGTCTTTGAAAAAGATCCGGCAGCAAGAAATTTTTTAGAAGTGATATTATGTTATCCTGGATTTCATGCTATTCTTTTACATCGTATTGCCCACTTCTTATGGAATCTAAGAATTCCAGTAATTCCCAGGCTTATTTCTCATTTAAATAGATTTTTAACAGGTATAGAGATACATCCTGGGGCTAAAATAGGTAAAGGATTTTTTATAGACCACGGTATGGGAGTAGTAATAGGTGAAACCACAGAGATAGGCGATAATGTATTGATTTATCAGGGAGTTACCCTCGGAGGCACTGGAAAAGAAAAAGGAAAAAGACATCCAACTATAGGAAACAATGTGGTTATAGGAGCTGGGGCAAAAGTACTAGGTCCTATTACTATAGGTGACAACACAAGAATTGGTGCAGGTTCAGTAGTATTAAAATCAGTACCTCCTAATTGTACTGTAGTAGGTGTTCCTGGAAGGATTGTATCTCAAGAAGGTAAAAAATTAACTCCAAAAGAAATGCTCGAGCATGGGAATGTTCCGGATCCAGAGTTAAAACTAATAGAAGAGCTAAACAAAAGAATAGAAAATCTTGAACAAAGAATAGATTATTTAGAAAATCTCATCAAAGAAAAATTGAGAGATATGTGATATAATTTTTAAAAAATTAAATATTAGGGTTCCCGGGGGAGCCTCTGATCCGAGGCTGAGAGGGTAGCAGGAGCTACCGACCCTTTGAACCTGATCTGGGTAATGCCAGCGTAGGGAAGGGATTTGAAAAAATTTAAGGTTCCCTCCTTATAGCTGGCAGGGAACCTTAAATTTTTTTAGAGGAGGTGCCTATATAAGATGCAAAAAAGATCTATAAGAATGCTTACAGAAGGTGCCCTGAGTATTGCCTTATCCCTTTTACTCTGGTATCTAAGAATCGGTGCCATGCCCCAAGGAGGAAGTATAAGCTTACAGATGCTTCCCTTGTTTGTTTTTGCTCTAAGATGGGGAGCGATTCCTGGTATACTTGTAGGGCTCACTTATGGTGTAATCCACTCTTTACAAGACATGTATGTGGTACATTGGCTTCAATACCTACTTGATTACCCAGTAGCTTTTGGTTTGATTGGACTTTCTGGAGTAGTAAAAAATATAAAAATATCCAAAATTATTACATATATTATTGCCATAGTTTTTCTCTTAGGCACCATAGGTTTTGTAATAAATATATCCTCGGAACTTCCACAAGCCCAAAAAACCCTTGAAGATCTAAAAGTAAAATTACAAACTGCCACAGGAGAGGACAAAACCAAAATAGAAGAAGATATTAAAGATCTAGAATTTAAACTTAAATGGTATCCAGTATCAAGGATCGTCTTGATAATAGCAGGTATATTAGGAACCGTTCTACTTATATATGGAGGATATATTAGAAAAACTCAAGAACCAATAGAGCTTGGTGTGTTCATTGGAGGCTTAGGAAGACTTTTTGCCCATTTTCTATCTGGAGTAATTTTCTTTTCCCAGTATGCTCCTCCAGGAACTCCAGCATGGATCTATTCTCTTATCTACAATCTTTTTGTGGTAGTACCCAGCACTTTTGTGTGTCTTCCCTTTGTCTTAATAATTGTACAAAGGTTAAAAGAAAATGAATAACAACATTGGAAAAATACTTATCTTTGTAAATGGAGAAAGTCAAATAACTGACTTTGAGCTTGAGGAAATTCTACCAGTAGACAAGGTAATATGTGCCGACGGAGGAACTAAGATTGCTCTAAAACTTGGAATATTTCCCGATATTATTGTAGGAGATTTAGATTCAATCACAGAAGACATTGAGAAAAGACTTACCAAACACAAAGTAGAGTGGAAAATTTATCCTACTGATAAAGATGAAACTGATTTAGAACTTGCAGTAAAGGAAGCAGTAAAATTTAAGCCTAATTCAATATACTTTGTAGGGCTTTTAGGAGGACGTATAGATCATACTCTCGCAAACATATTTTTTCTTGAAAGATTAAAAGATTTAAATATAGAACCATACGTTATTGATAGGAAATTAAGAATTTATATTATGAAGGGAGAAGAGGAAAAGATTATTTGGGGGAATAAGGGAGACACTCTCTCCCTTATTCCTCTATCAGATGTGGTAGAGGGAATCTATTTAGAAGGTTTAAAATATGGTCTTAATTATGAACCTCTTTATAGAAATCTCACCCGTGGCATAAGTAATATGTTTATTAGTTACCAGGCTAAAATCAGTATACAAAAAGGGACTCTATTAGTAATACATCTATACCAAACCTAATTTTTGTGTTAAAATTAAGAGTTGTTGACTTTACTTTTTATTTTTTAAACAATCTTAAACAAAAAGGTAAAAATTAATGGCTGAAAAAAACAAGATTATCTTAGTTGGTTTAGAGAGAGAGATGGAGAGTTCCTACCTAGATTACGCCATGAGCGTAATTGTGGGTAGGGCTTTGCCCGATGCAAGGGATGGTTTAAAACCTGTACAAAGAAGAATCATATACTCAATGTATGAATCAGGAATACCTCATAACAGATCCTATAGAAAAAGTGCCCACGTTGTAGGTAATGTATTAGGAAGATATCATCCTCATGGAGACGCAGCAGTTTACGAAGCTCTAGTAAGAATGGCCCAGGATTTCTCCTTTAGATATCCCCTTATAGACGGTCATGGTAACTTTGGTTCCATAGATGGAGACGAACCAGCAGCAATGAGGTATACTGAAGTAAGACTATCTCCAATAGCCTCTGAACTAATAGCAGATATAGAAAAAGATGTAGTTGATTTTATACCCAACTATGACAACTCTTTAAAAGAGCCTGTAGTACTTCCCACTAAAATACCTCAACTTTTAATGAATGGGTCTTCGGGAATTGCCGTAGGAATGGCAACAAATATCCCGCCACATAATTTAGGAGAATTGATAGATGCTCTTTTATATCTTATAGAAAAACCCGAGGCAGAAATAGAAGAACTTCTTAACTTTATAAAAGGGCCTGATTTTCCTACTGGTGGAATAATAATCGGTACTAAAGGAATTAGGGAAAGTTATTTAACAGGTAAAGGAAAATTAATAGTAAGAGGAAAATTAGCAATTGAGGAAACCAAAAAAGGTGATAAAAATATAATAATCAAAGAAATACCATATATGGTAAACAAATCAAACCTGCTTACTCAGATAGCAGAATTAGTCCAAGAAAAGAAGATAACTGGAATAAAAGATCTAAGAGATGAGTCTGACAGACATGGAACACGAGTTGTTATTGAACTCAAGAAGGATGCTGATCCGCAAATTGTTATAAATCAGCTATACAAACATACCCAACTTCAAACAACTTTTGGAGTCATAATGCTTGCCATATTAGATGGACAACCAAAAGTATTCAACCTAAAAGAACTACTCAATATATTCCTTGAGCATAGGAAAAATGTAGTTACAAGAAGAACTAAGTATGACTTAGAAAAAGCAAGAGCAAGAGCTCATATATTAGAAGGTCTACTTATAGCTCTTGACCACCTTGATGAAGTAATTGCCATTATTAGGCAGTCAGAAAATGCAGAAAAAGCAAGAGAAAAATTAATGCTTAAATTTAAATTAACCCAAATTCAAGCTCAAGCAATATTAGATATGAGATTACATCAACTTACAAGGCTTGAAAAAGAAAAACTATTAGAAGAGATGAAACAAATAAAAGAAAGCATTGCACAACTTGAAAAGATATTAAAAGATGAAAAGGAACTTTGGCGTGTTATTTCTGAAGAGCTAAAAGAGATTAAAAGAAAATATGCAGATGAAAGAAGAACTCTAATTGAGGAAGAAGAAAAAAGTGATATTACTATTGAAGATATACTTCCTGACAATCCTGAAGTGGTATGTATAACTCAAGATAGTTATATAAAGAGACTTCCTTTATCCACATATCAGTTGCAAAGAAGAGGAGGAAAAGGCTTAAACACTCTTGCCAATAATAATGATGATGTAATAACTTCCTTTGTGGTAACATCTACAAGAAGTACACTTTTCCTATTCAGCAACAAAGGCAAAGTCTACGCTCTAAAGACTTATGAATTAGATGAAACCTCAAGACAAAGTAAAGGTGTACCTATAAAAGAGTATCTAAATATAGATAACGATGAAAAGATAACAGAAATTATATCTGTTAATGAATTTCCCAAGAATCTTTATTTCTTCTTTGTAACCTCCAAAGGAATTGTCAAAAAGACTAGTATAGAAGAATTTGAAAATGTAAGAAAATCAGGAATATATGCTATAAAGCTTGGAGAAGAAGATTACTTGGTAAATGTATTTCTTACCTCAGGAAATGATGAGATAATGATATTCACTAAAAAAGGTAATGCCATAAGATTCCACGAAAAAGATGTAAGAGAGATGGGTAGAATAGCTCAAGGAGTCATAGGTATAAAACTAAGAAAAGATGACTCTGTAATAGGAGGGGTAATATTCAAAGAGTCTAAACAAATAGTACTCGTAACTACATATGGAATTGGAAAAAGAGTTAACCCTAATGAGTTTTCAGTACAAAAAAGGGGTGGTATGGGAGTAAGAGCAATAAAAATAACCCCTAAAACAGGAGATCTTGTAGGAGTTAAAAATGTGTCAGAAAATGATGAAATACTAATAAGCACAAAAAGGGGTCAAATCATAAGAATTCCTGTTAATAATATTCCTATACTCTCAAGAAATTCTCAAGGAGTAAAACTAGTTAAGCTAAACGAAGATGATTATGTAGTTAGTATAGATTTAGTGGAGAATGAAGCATGAAAAACTATGAGCTTTTAGATCATACTGCAGATATAGGGATAATAGTATATGGAGAAACAAAAGAAAAAGCCTTTGAGGCAGCCGCTGAGGCAATGTTCGACCTTATGTGTCCTTTAGAAAAAATTCAAGAAAAGGAAAGTTTCGATATTGAAGTAGATGGAGAAGATCTAGAATCTCTATTAGTAACATGGCTAAATGAACTCCTATATGTGTTTGAGGTTCAAAAACTTCTGTTTAAAAGATTTGAAGTAACTCTTATTGGAAACAATCAACTCATAAGTCACTGTTATGGGGAAAAATTTGATCCTAAAAAACATGAGATAACAAGAGAAATAAAAGCAGTAACTTATAATCTTCTCAAAATAGAACAAAGAGAAGACAAATGGATAATACAGGTGGTATTTGACATATAGCCATGGGAAATTTAATCATAGGTGAATCTCAATCTGGAAAAACTACCTTTTTAAAGGTGCTCTCAAAGGGGAAAGCCCATTTAAAATTCTCCGATGTTAACGTATGCGCTGTCCCTAAAGAGGACTACAGGTTAATTCAACTTTGGAAAACTTTTAATAGTAAAGCTATTAATTTTATAAACATAGACTTTGTTGATCTTCCTGGAAATACTAAACTGTCTTCTCTTACTCCACAGCTGTATGAAAGAATTCAAAAATCTGAGATACTCTTTCATGTTATACCCCTTTTTAAGGGAGATGTGGATATAGAAGAATATATAAATAATGAACAAAGCGAGATGATATTAAGAGACCTTGAGATATGCGAAAGATTATTAAAAAATAAAAAACTTAGTATGGCAGAAAAGAGTGTGTTAGAAAAAATACAGAAAAATCTTTTAGAGGAAAAACCTTTAAATAAAGTCGATTTTAGAGAAGACGAACTAAAGATTATATCTTCTTGGAATTTTATATCTACAAAACCAATCTTCTATGTTGTAAACGTTTCTAATGACCAGTTAGAAGACAGTAACTTAATAAAAGAAATAAAAAATAAGCTGGAAGACAAAATATATTTCATATTTCCTGCCCAATTAGAAGAAGAAATTATAGACCTTTCCGAAGAAGAGTCTAAAGAATATTTGTCTATTTATGGTATTGAAAATTCAGTGAGAAACCAAGTTCTTGATAAGATTTTTGAATATAATAATCTAATTTCCTTCTTTACTGCAGGAGAAAAGGATGCAAGAGCTTGGAAATTGAAAAAAGGAAGTACTGCTTTAGAGGCTGCTGGAGTTATCCACTCAGATATAGCGAGAGGATTCATAAGAGCGGAAGTAATAAGATGGGATGAGCTTGTACAGATAGGAGATTGGAAAAAAGCCTACCAAGAAGGAAGAGTAAGAATTGAAAAGAAAGATTATATTGTTCAAGATGGAGATGTAATCTACATCAGATTCCACGTATAAATTATTTAATTTTCTCCTCTTCTTTTAAAAAGTCCGCAAGAGTATATTTAGCCAAAGTTTCTTTTAAGCTTTTTGTCATTTCTATCCATAAAGGCCTTGTAGGACAACTTGGCATTCTTTTACACTTTACCCCATGAAGGCAGTCCACAAGATTAATTCTACCCTCAAGAGCCTCTACAACATCAAGTATTCTAATATTTTCAGGAGATATATTTAAATAATATCCTCCTTCTGCCCCTACCTCTGCCCTAACATAATTTTTTTGAGAAAGAATACGCATAATCCTCTCTAAATATCTTAAGGGTATTTCTTCTGCTTCTGCTATCTTTCTAACACTCACCGGACTATCCTCTTTTTGATTCTTAGCAATATAGATTAGAGCTCTCAAACCATATCTTGATCTTGTTGACAATTTCATTTTCTTCTACACCTCTTAATTCATACTTTTTTAGACTTATTTTACATTTATATACTAAAAAAGTCAAATTATTAAGCTTTTTGTAAAATCTTCTTTAACCAGGCAATAGACTTATTAGCATAGATCTCATGCCCTCCATCAAAAAACTCCCAATCCAGATTTTCAGGAACTCCTAAAAACTCATAAACAGCTCTGACTTTTTCACAAGCTTTAATAGTACTTTCTATAGGAAAAATAGGATCTTTTTNCCNATGCTCAATAAATAAAAATACTTGGAGCAATAAGAGAGGCTATATCATACATCTCTCCATAATTTAAAACTCCCGGAACATAGTTACATTCACAATGATGTATAGATAAAATACTATCCTTAAAAGTATTCAAATATCCACTGATTACTGTAGCCTTTATTCTATCATCTATAGCTGACGCAAATAATGCTGTTGTTCCTCCACCAGAAATCCCATAAATCCCGATAGCTTCTTTTTTTATCTCAAAATTTTCTAGAAAAAGATCTATAGTCCTTATGACATCCCAAACCCTTAACCCTATTAAAGTCTTACCTTGCATCAAAGCCCAAAAAGCATAACTTCTACAAGAGCTTTTACCTTCCCTTTCCTCTATATCTTTCTTCTCCCTTCTTTCTCCAAATCCAAGCTGTTCTATAACAAAGGTCAAAAAACCATTTTGAGCAAGGATGAGTCCAAAATTTTTCATATAAGAAGAGGAAGATCCAAAAACTGCATCCTTTGCTCCAATTCCATGCCCAGGTACAGCTATAACAAAAGGAGCAGGAAAGTCTATATTGGGAGTTAGCAAATAACCTATTACTTCTATATCTTCTGAGGAGTTAAACTTTATTTTCTCAATGGAAATATCCTTAAAGCTTTTCTTTTCAAGAATTTTTAAATCAAAATCAGACTTCTCAGGAAAATCCCCTAAAATGTTAATCAAGTCCCTTCTAAAATTTACTCTCCAATCCTCCCATTCCTCAAAAGTCCTCGCTTTGAACTCATATTTTCTTTCCTTCTCATAGAGTTTCAAGAAATATTTGAAATCCATAAAAGCCCTCCTGAGAAAATATTAACAACTTAGATGATTTATTATAAACTAATTAGAACTAAACTTACATCAGAGGTGTGGAAATTGAGATTCATAGCAGATTTTCATATACATTCAAGATATAGTAGGGCCACAAGTAAAGATATGAACTTAGAAGGGCTTTCAAAATGGGCAAAGATAAAAGGTATTTCCCTTCTTGGAACTGGAGATTTTACTCATCCCTTATGGTTTCAAGAATTAAAAGAAAATCTAAAAGAAGAAAATTATGGAATTTACTCTTATAACCATACCTACTTTATATTAACTTCTGAAATAAGTTTTATATATTCTCAAAACAAAAAGCTAAGGAGAATTCACTTAATAATCTTTGCTCCAAGCTTAGAGATTGCATTTAAAATTAATAAGATCTTAGGCAAATTTTCTGATCTTTCTGTGGACGGAAGACCTACTATCGGAAAATCAATGTTAGAAGTTTTACCACTACTTTGGGAGATCTCTGAGGATATTCATATCATTCCAGCCCATGCCTGGACTCCTTGGTTCTCTCTCTTTGGTTCTAATTCAGGATTTGACTCTATTGAAGAAGCTTTTGGAGAATATACTGATAAAATCTTTGCCATTGAAACAGGCCTAAGTAGTGACCCTCCTATGAATTGGAGATTAAGCTTCCTTGATAAGATATCCCTTATTTCAAATTCTGATGCCCATTCGCCAAGCAAAATTGGGCGAGAGGCAAATATGTTTGACTGTGATATGAATTATAAAGAGATATTTGATGCTATAAAAAGTCAAGATAAAAACAGGTTTTTGTTCACAATTGAGTTCTTTCCTGAAGAAGGTAAATACCATTATGATGGACATAGGAACTGTAATATATCCTTACATCCAAAAGAAAGTATAAAACTAAAAAACATATGTCCAGTATGCAAGAAAACTCTCACCATAGGAGTACTACATAGAATAGAGATTCTTGCAGACAGAGAGGAAGGATTTACACCTCCCAATAGAATTCCTTATGTTAACTTAGTCCCCTTGGAAGAAATCATAGCTCAAGCTATAAATAAAGATCCATCTTCCCCATATGTTCAGAAGGAATACATGAGATTAATAGAAAATCTTGGCGATGAATTGAGTATCCTTCTTTATAGAGATATTTCAGATATTGCTAAAGTATCAGAAAGGGTAGCTATGGGTATAAAACTCATGAGAGATAAAAAAATACTCTATAAAACCAGGATATGATGGAGTATATGGAAAAATAGAAATATTTAATAATGAGGAAAGACAAATTTCCCTCTTCTAAAACTAAATCCTAAAAAGATCAAGAATCTTATCTTTAAGAGTAGTACCAGGAACAAGATTTTTAAATTCTTCTATTGCTTTATCAAAACCTATATCATACCCTTTCTTTTGGCTCTCAAGCCACTTATGATCTGATATATAAACATATAAGTCCGCTTCTGTTCTTCCTGGGAAAGCTTCAAGGAGTTTTTCTTTTCTAATCTTTTCCACAATTGGTAGATATATATTTTTATACCAATCTCTTGCAGCCTCTTTAATACCAACTTCCTCTCCCCTCTTCTCACTCATATAATACTTATGTTCTAAAATTTGATTAAGAAGCTTTCTGTACTGCCCTATCTCTGTAAGAACTATACCTTTTAAACCTGTTATTAATTCAAAGTCTGATCTCTCACGATACAATATATTCTCCATGTTGGTCTCTGCAGGAATATATTCTATTACATGAGCATCTATCTCTTTTTGCCCTAACTTTTTCGCCACAGCCACCCTGTGGTTTCCATCAACCACATAATACTCATCTTTTATTTTGTAAACCTCAATTGGAGGAAGTAATTTTTCCTCTTAATATAGCATTTTCAAGCTCTTGCAATCTACTTTTTGAACTTCCCTTTAATGGCCTGAACTCCTCGTCAAAATCTCTATATCTTCCCACACTTCCCACAATTTTATCAACCTCAATGGTTTGATAACCAAGATCTCTCCAACCTATGAAATTTTCCTCTTTTAACTTTTCATCAAAACTTTTTAAATGTCTTTTTCTAAATATTCCTCTAAAAAATCTCATTCTTCAAGCTCCAATAATATTATTCCAGAGCAATTTATAACCTTAGTTTTTCCAACTTCGGTGATTCTTTTGGAATTATAAACGTAATTCATATGAGTATGACCGTGCAAAAAATATTTTGGTTGGTATTTCATAATTAATTGAAGAAAAAGCCTTAAAACCTCTGTGTGCAAAATCTCCTGTTTCATGAATTCCAGCAGGGGGAGGAATGAGCAACTACGATATCTACGCCTTTCCTCAGTTTAAAATAAAGCCTTCTTATCCTTTTCTCCATCTCCTTTTCTGTAAATTGAAATCTACCCTCACTATACCTAATAGAACCTCCAAGCCCTAAAATTCTCTTACCTTTAAATTCAACTAATCTCCCATCAATATTTTCACAACCCTCAGGAGCACGTTTTAAGTAAATCTCATCGTGATTTCCATGGACATAAAAAACAGGGACATTAAGCATAGTAGCAATATAGGTCAAGAGCTCGGGCATAACATCCCCGCAAGATATTACCCCCTCCACCCCTCTATATGGGCTTATATCAAATCTTTCGTAAAAATTAGGAGATTCTATATCTGCAAGGGCTAAAATCTTCAACTCAAAGCTTGACCAATTCTTAACTTTAATTCGTTTATATAACCTATAGAGAAAGGATCTTTATCAGCAAGATATGCAAGATAAACGGTAGCAAAATCTCCAAGATAAGTAAGAGAGAAAAATTGAGTTAATGGATTATTCCCTTCTGCTTGCCAAAGAAAGATGGGAACACCTCTTGCTGAGATCTTCTCCTGCATAAATTCAACCCTTATCTTCATTTCTCCTTCAAGGGATGTGTAAAGAAAGATTAAAGTTAATGGTTTTATCACATCATCTACAGCTTCCCAGGCCATAATCTCATTATGGTTTAGTTCAGGGAAGAAGTGATAAAAGGCAGGATACTTAGAATTCTCATTTATTTGACATTTCCATCTGTAGGCAGCAACCTTCCATTTTTCCTCAACAGCATAAATGACAGGAATGTGTTTGAACATCATTTTAGCAACTTTTTTAGCCACATTCTGTTCTGTAGGAACTTCAATTTTAAATTCTTCTCTCTTTTTCTTCAAATATGAAACTGTTTCCTCTATATCCTTTCTCTTAGGAGAAATAAGACCTAATCTCTCAAGGATTACAAAAGAGGGAATAGTTACATATCCAATAGCTGCCCTTGGAGCCATACCTCCAGGTATTTCCACTAAAGTAAGATTCTTTTCTTTTGCAAACTCTTTTAATACCCCACCACTAGTTACGGCAACAACTGATGCACCTCTACTATAAGAAAGCTTTGCTGAATTTTACAGTCTCTACTGTATGTCCCGAGTAACTAACAGCAAAAACCAATGTTCTCTCATCAACCCAATTAGGTAAATCATAGTCTCTATTTACAAAAACAGGAAATTTTGCCTCTTTAAAGAGTACGCTTTGTAAAACATCTCCCCCTATTGCAGATCCACCCATTCCAAGTACAAGAACTTTGTCAATTTTGTCAGATATATTCTTAATTTCTTGCCTTGTAAGCAACTTCAGCTGCCTTCTCAATTTGTTCAGGTAAATTATAAACAGCAGAGTACATATCTTTTGGATCTAATTTCTTAACTTCCTCAATCTGATCTAATTTTTCTACCATCTCTGATCCTCCCTAAAACGTATTTTATTTATCAAGATATTTTATCTTATAATTAAAGCATTGACAATAATTTACTAGCTTGTATACTTTTAAAAGTATTATAAAAATAAAATTTCAAGGAGGGATAAAAATGGAAACAAAAGTAGTATGGAACGGAAAAATGCAATTTGTAGGTACTACTCCATCAAATTTCACCATTGTTATGGATGCAGTTCCTGAACATGGAGGAGAGAATAAAGGTCCAGCACCTATGGAGCTTATCCCTGTAGCCCTTGGAGGATGTACTGGAATGGATGTTATCTCTATTTTAAATAAAATGAAAGAAAAAGTAGAACATTTTGAAATGAGAATTACCACAGAAAGAGCTACAGAACATCCTAAGGTTTACACTAAAGTGCATATAGAATATATCTTTAAAGGAGAGAATCTTAACGAGGAAAATATTAAAAAGGCTATAGAGCTTTCTCAAAATAAATATTGTTCAGTATCTGCCATATTAAGAGGAACAGCTGAAGTAACTTATTCTTATAAAATTCTGTAAAATCCCAAAGAAGGGAGTGATAAAACTTAATGGATAATGTAAGAGTAAGAATTGCGCCAAGTCCTACAGGCTATTTACATGTAGGTACAGCACATACCGCTTTGTTTAACTGGCTCTTTGCAAGACATAATAAAGGAACCTTTATTTTAAGAATAGAAGATACGGACCTTGCTAGATCTACAAAAGAATACGAAGAGAACATAATTGAAGGACTAAAATGGTTAGGACTCTATTGGGATGAAGGACCTTATTATCAAACTCAGAGATTAGACCTATATAGAAAATATGCCGATGAACTTCTGAAAAAAGGTCTTGCCTACTATTGCTATTGTACCCCTGAGGAATTAGAAGAAAGAAGAAAAGAAGCCCTTGCTCAGAAAAAACCGCCAAGATATGACAGAAAATGTCTATACCTATCCGACGAAGAGAGAGCAAGATATGAAAGAGAGGGAAGAAAACCTGCCATAAGACTTCTTGTACCAGAAGGAAAGACAGTGTTTAATGACATCATTAGAGGAGAAATAGAGTTTAACAACGAAGATATTGGAGACTTTGTAATTATGAAATCCGATGGAATACCTACTTACAATTTTGCAGTAGTAATTGATGACTACACCATGGGAATAACCCACGTTATAAGAGGAGAAGATCACATATCAAACACTCCAAAACAACTATTTATTTATAACGCTTTTGGTTGGACTCCTCCTGAATTTGCTCATCTTCCGTTACTTCTTGGTCCTGATCGCTCAAAACTATCCAAGAGACATGGTGTAACCTCGGTTACTGAATACAAAAAAATGGGATATCTTCCACAAGCTTTAGTAAACTATCTTGCTCTCTTAGGATGGACCCCTGAAGAGAATAGAGAAATATACACTGTAGAAGAATTGATAGAGCTTTTTGACTTAAGAAGAGTTACTAAGAATCCAGGAATATTTGATGTAACAAAACTTGAGTGGATAAATACTCAACATATAAGAAGATTATCCTTAGAAGAGCTTGCAGATCTCACTTATCCTTTTTTTAAAGGAAGCAGAATGGTTTAAAGAAGAGAATTTTAACAAAGAATACTATCTTAAAGTTCTTAGCCTTCTTCAGGAAAGATTAAAAACTCTTGCTCAAATTAAAGAATACGCAGATTACTTCTTTGTAGATGATCTTGACTATGATGTTGAAACAGTAAAGAAAGTATGTAAACATCCTGATACTCCCCTTTATCTTGAAAAAATAAAAGATGTATGGAGTCAGTTAAGCGAATTCACTGCAGAAAACTTAGAAGCATCACTAAAAAAATTGGCTGAAGAGAATCAAATTCCCACAAAGAATCTTGTACATCCAATTCGTGTGGCTTTAACTAATAAAACAGTAGGTCCAGGGCTCTACGAAATTGCCGAAGTACTTGGAAAAGAAAAAACCTTAAAAAGATTAGAAAAATTCATTCAATTCTTAAAAACTCTGTAAATTAAGCTATGATAAGACGCTCTCCTTATAAAGATCTAATGAAGTATGAGAAGATCCTATCAGAAGATTTAGGAGAAGGAGAGCGTCTTTTTCTCCACTACACTTTAATCCAGGCAAAAAGCAACTTAGAAGTTGCAGAAAATTCTGATTATTTTGTTTCTCCTCTACTCTTCTTTTATGGGTTAGTGGCTCTTTCCAAAATTATAATTTTAATTAAGACAAAAACAATTCCAAGAGAAGTACTTCATGGATTAACGGTAAGAATAGCAGGAGAGAAATCTGTAGATTGGACAAAAGATTATGATCCAAGAATTGAGACAGTGCTTGTAAAAGAAAAAGGACTTTTTCCTACTTTTTATAAAACTATCTCTACTTACTCCCTTCCAGAAGGTGAAAAATATACTTTAGGAGATTTATTTTTATTCCTTAACAAGAGAACCTCTTTAGATACTTTAGCTATCCATTACCTAATTCTTTTTCTTCTAAGTATGCTTACCAGGTATGAACCTCAAAAAATGGGGATGGGCCTATGAAAAATCCTCATTCTCCCGTGAATTGCAAACCTATTTAAAGATTATAGGTAGAGATGTTTATGATCTTTGGAAAAGAGAAAATCAAATTATAGTAATCTTCAAAGAGTTTTCTCAAAAGAGAGATATTGTATAAATCCTGAAAAGATAAGAGCTTTTTATAACTTTCACCAAAATACTTCTCTGCAAGATTAAATGTTGCCTCTTTAACTCTTTTCTTCTCCAAACGATCTAAGAGATATTCAATGTCTTTCTCGGTAACAATATCCCTACCCCATATTTCTTCTATCATGCGTTTTTCTTTATCAGAAGCTTCGGAATACAAATACAAAATAGGATAAGTTTTCTTCTTTCTCCATAAATCCGCAAAGGCATTTTTTCCTGTCTTTTCAGGATCACCCCATATTCCCATAGCATCATCAGCAATCTGGAAGAATAATCCAAAATTTCTGCCTATATCTTGAAAAAGTTTAGAAATCTCTTCTTTATAAGTAGCAGAAAAAGCCCCAAGATAAAAACTCGTAGAGAAAAGCTTAGCTAGTTTTTTTGTCTATCATCATTAAGTACTCTTTGAGACTTATATCCTTTCTCTTCTCAAAGGAAATATCTAAATATTGTCCCTCAATGAGCTCCCTTATAGTTTCGGTTAGCTCTTTTAAGGATTTAGAAAGCAAAAGAGGAGATTTAAGGTTAGTGAGTACCTGAAAAACCATAATTAAAAAGAAGATCCCCTACATTTATTGCCTGAGCCTCTCCCCATATTTTCCAGACAGTCCACTTTCCATGTCTTTTCTCATCTTGATCTTGAATATCATCATGTACTAAAGAGAAATTATGCAAAAATTCAATAGCAGATCCTATCTCTAATGCGTCATCCAAAACCCCATTCAAGGTCTGATTTACTAAAACACAAAAAAGAGGCCTCAGTCTTTTCCCACGTCTGATGTTTGTAATAGGAATTAGATCTTCATCGACCCATCCCATATGATAGGCTGTAATTAAATGAATAGGAATATTAGTAGAAAACTTAGACCAATTCTCTTGAAGTTTATTCTCTATTATTAATAAAAATTTTTGAATCTCATTTACATCCATAATATCAGATCCCTCAAGAACCTTCTTAATTTTTCATCCTCTAAAGCCTCATTATGGGCAGGAGTAAAACATAATACCTTTCCCTTGCCATAATTATGATACCATCCTGCAATAGACTCTCCGTCAGAAGAGCTAGAATACAGAAAGATATTAGTATTCTCTTTATCGACCTCTACAAAATAATGTTCATCAAAAATTTCAAAACATATTTCCTCATCTTTCTCAGGGTATTTTCCATAGTATTTAACTATCTTCCTCTCAGGATGATATTTGAAATAACCCCTCGTAAGTTCTCTTACATATTTTCCATTTACATTATAAGATGCCAGTCCAGAATGCAAAAACGAAAAGTTTTCCACCATTTATGACATAATCTACCAATACGTTTTCAATTCCATCACTCATCCAAACAGGAGAATTCTCACCTTGAGGATTAAGCTTATTTTCTCTCCCTATAATAACTAAATAAGGATTTCTTCTAAGTGATTCTAAAAAGTTTTCATGGGATACATATTCAACCTGGTAAATATCCCTTAAAATAAAGTCCAAAGTCTCTCTTAATTTTTTCCTCTGGATGGTAGTAATCTCCAAGAATAGCAAGTAACTTTTTTCATCATATTTTAGAAGTTCTCCAGAAGTTCAATTATAAACTTTAATTTTTCTAAAGGAGTCAAGATAAGTATATCTTCCTCCTGTGTAATCTCCTTTTTGCACTACCTCAATTCCATGATTTTTAAATCTTTCCACAACCTCATCAGTTCCTTTTACAAAAAAGGCTAAATGATGAACGCCTTCTCCATGCTTATCTAAAAACTCTCTCCAAGTGGATGGATTCTCATCAGGCTCTATAAATTCTATCTCCACATTCTTAAAATTTTTAAAAAATGCAAGCTTTGCCCTAGCAGGAGTAGGATTTCCTCTATATTCTGTGTGAGCCTTCTCATAAATATCAGTAATTATTATCTCTGGTTTTTCTACATTAAAAATTTTCGAAAATTCCTCTACAGCTTTTTCTATATCCTTTACAATAATACCAATTTGAACCACCACATCAGTACCTAAAATCTCATTCGACATCTTTATCACTATTCTCCTTATAAATATATCCCATTCTTAATAATATAATCTTCTACACTCTCAGGGACAAGATATTTTATAGATAACCCTCTTTTTACTCTTTCTCTTATCTCCTTTGCAGATATAGGATAATAGGGAAAATCTAAGAAAAATATTTTATTTTCAAAATTCTTAATAAAGTTCTTTAAATCATAAGAATAATCCTCTGCCCCTCTACTTCCAACTATAATACTAGCTTTTTCAATGATCTTATATGGCTCCTTCCATTTCAAGAAGTCTCTAAAAGCATCATTACCTAAAAGAAGATAAAGTTCATCAAAAGAAAAACACGAGGATAAATCTCTAATAGTATCCACCATATATGAAATACCTTCTCTTTCAAGTTCAATAGGAAGAACCTCAAAACAAGGATTGCTAAGAGTAGCTAAAAGAACCATTTCATACCTTTGTTTTGATGTAGCCAGAGGTGTTTCTCGGTGGGGAGGTATCTTATTAGGTATGAAGAAAACTTTATCCAGTTTGAATCTCTCTCTGGCATATTCTGCAAACCAGAGATGTCCATAATGTATGGGATCGAAAGTTCCTCCTAAAATACCTATTTTCATTCTAAAATCTCCAATGAATTAGTTTTTGCATTGTATTTAAATATATAATCTCCTATTTTTATTTTCTCACCATCTTTCACTTTAGCTCTGTTTATTAATTTTATTATACCTCGTCTCTTGATATAGTTTGAAAAATAAGAAAAGGCTTGAGGGTTATATAAATCAAGTTTATTAGCAAGGCTTTCTGTCTTCTTATCCTTTAATATCCAAAGATCTTTTTCCCTTATAACCTCTGGAATTTCTTCTGTCTCTACCCTACCTTCCTTTGTTTCTTGTATTTCTTTATCCACTTCAACCACTGGAATGCTTTCCTTTCTCTCTCTTACATATTTCTCCATGAGTTCTAAAAGTTTGTCTATGTTAATACCTTCTTTAGCTGATATAAAAACATACGGAACCCCCTCATTTTTTAACCATTTTTCTATCTCAGGAAGCCTCTCTTGAGCCTCTGGAAGATCTATTTTGTTAATTGCTATTATTCTTGGTTTCTCTAAAAGCTTTGGACTATAAAGGTATAACTCTTTCTTTAAGATCTCGTAAGCCTTTTGTGGAGGGGTTACTAAATCTGCAGCATCAATTACAAAAACCAATACCAAAGTTCTTTCTATATGTCTTAAGAACTCGTCCCCCATTCCTTTGTTTTCATGGGCTCCCTCTATAAGCCCTGGTATATCAGCAACAGTGAAAGTAATGTCTTCTCTTTCTACCACACCTAAGTTAGGAGTTTTTGTAGTGAAGGGATATGGAGCTATCTCCGGATTTGCATTAGAAATTTTTGAAAGAAGAGTAGATTTACCAGCATTAGGAAGTCCTACAAGGCCTACATCAGCAAGAAGTTTTAATTCAAGATAAAAGCCACCTTTCTTCTACCTTTTTCTCCCTTTTCAGCAAAATAAGGGGCTTGACGGGTAGAGGTAGCAAAATGAGTATTACCTCTTCCCCCTTTTCCCCCACGTGCTACTACAACCCTTTGCCCATGACTCACTAAATCTGCAATTAGTTCTCCTGTCTCAGCATCAAAAATCAAAGTCCCCGTAGGGACTTTGATAATAAGATCTTTTCCATCTTTTCCTTTTTGATTTTTCCCTTTGCCGTGTTCTCCTCTCTCAGCGTAATAATGCCTTTTATAATGAAAATCAAGAAGAGTATCTAAATTTTCATCGGCTTCGATTATTACATCTCCACCCTTGCCTCCATCACCACCTGCAGGACCACCTCTTGGTACAAATTTCTCCCTTCTAAAAGCTACACACCCATTACCCCCATCTCCAGCTTTTACATATATCTTTGCTCTATCAATAAACATCGACTAATCTATTGAATAGGAAGTACGTTTACGTATTTTTTACCGTGTTTTATAGAGAATTTTACTATTCCAGGTTTTAGAGCATAAAGAGTAAAGTCTCTACCAAGCCCTACATTTATACCAGGATAAATTTTTGTACCTCTCTGCCTTACAAGAATATTACCTGCATCTACTATTTGCCCTTCAAATCTTTTAACACCCAAGTACTTAGGATTACTATCTCTTCCGTTCCTACTTGCACCACCTGATTTCTTGTGAGCCATAAAATTTCACCTCCTTTTCTCCTTACTGAGGTAGAACTATTTCTTTAACAGAGAGTTGAGTGTAAGGTTGTCTGTGGCCATACTTTCTTCTATAATGCTTCTTTCTCTTGAATTTGAAAACAATCACTTTAGGATACTTATCTTGTTTAACCACCTCTGCTATAACCTTTGCTCCTTCTACATAAGGCTGACCAATAAGCACTTCATCATCCTTTCCTACTAAAAGTACCTTATCTAAAACCACTTCATCACCAACATTTGCTTGTAATTTCTCCACTCTCACAGTACTTCCAACACTTAATTTGTATTGTTTTCCTCCTGTCTCTACTACCACAAACATTTTCTAACAACCTCCTATAATATCTAAGGAATAATTTTTAAAATTTAATCAACACTACAATTTATCACTTTATCACTGCTTTTGTCAAGCATTAATAAAAAAATAATTGAGGTAATTCTATAAGATTGACACTTATAAAATAGAGCATTATACTTTACTATTGGTTTAATATAGTGCATATATTTTGTCATAATATCAAAAATAGGAGGTCTTCCATGAGTAAGGTTGCTATAACAAGAACAAATGAAGACCTATATAAATCAGTAGGTGATGCTATTGATTTAATAGGTGGAATAGGAAAATATGTAAAAAAAGGAGACACAGTTTTAATAAAACCTAACGCCTTTATCAATAAGGAAGAAAAAGGATTTATATCTGATCCTAAAGTTGTGCTATCCCTTGCTAAGCTTTGTAAAGAGCAAGGAGCAAAAGAGGTATATATTGGAGAGAGAACCCCTACAGTCTTCAAGTGGTATAAAAAAGAAGATATAAACTTTGCAAAAATAGTATGTTTTGATGATCCTCCTCATAACTTAAGGACTTTACCTGAGGCAGAAGTAATCAAATCTGCCGTACCTATTCCTAAAATCGTAGAAGAATGTGATGTTTTTATAAATGTTCCTGGCCTAAGATTCCATGCCTTAACCATAATCTCAAATGGAATGAAAAATATGATGGGAATCATGCCCAAAGAAACCACTTTATTGATACATGTGTCAGGATTGGAAGATGCTATAGTGGACTTAAATCGATTTAGAAAAAGCGATCTTGTGGTAACTACAGCTATACATACCCTTGTTGGAAACTTTCCTGTCAGTGGTTACGGTATAGAAAGTAATACTTTAATTGTAGGAGATAACGTGGTCGCTGTAGATGCAATAGCTGCTAAGATATTAAAGGTAGATCCTTATGAAATAAGACATTTAACCCTTGCTAATAAATTAGGTCTTGGCCCTATAGATCTCCCTGAGATAGAACTATCAGGAGTGCCTATAGAATCTCTTGAATGGCGGGAGAAAATTGTAAGGCCAGTATTAGACTACGAAGAATTCAGGGATAAAATTAATATCATTGATCCATCGAAAAACTGCTTAGGTTGTAAAAGAGCAATGGCAAGTGGAATTGCAGGTATTTTTGAAGAAAACCCTAAGGCTGATTTAAAAGATATAACTGTAGTTATTGGTCCTGTAGAAGAGCTTAATAAACATAAACTTACAGATAAAATAATACTTTTTGGTAATTGTACTTTCCCATATAAAGATAAAGGACTATATGTACAAGGATGTCCCCCAAGAGCTAATATGGCTAAACAAGCTATAAAGAAAATTATGGAAGATAAATAATCTTATTCTCATCTGCAGATTCTCTTGCTTTAAGAGCTATCTCCGTAGCATAAAAAGACTCCTCTGCTGTAACCATACAGCTTCCTTCTCCTTTTATATCTTTCAAAAAGTCTACAAATATATTTCCTCCATCTTCAAGAGGAATCTCCTGCCCACTATAGTCTTTATTGATTAGAAACACTTTATTGAATATAACATCTATCACGCCCTTAGTTCCCACAATTCTCATCCGATCATCATCATGAGATGGAGCATTCTCAGGACGTAAATAATCTATACTTAAAGAGGCAAAAATTTCATCTTCCAAAGTAAAATGACAAAGAGCTGTTACTTCAAGATCTCCATGATCTTTATTATATTTTCTTGAATGAGTTGCATATATGCTCTTAAATTTTTTATGAGTAAACCAATAAATCCAGTCTATAGCATGAATACCTACCCAAGGAATAGTTCCCCCATAACTTTCTCTTTGCTTATAAAATTCCTCTCTTTTACCTAATTTATAAGATTTTTGAGTATTTATTAATCTTATCTCTCCTATAGCTCCACTTTCTACAAGTTTATGGGCAGTAAAAAACCAAGGTCTATATCTTATACCAAACATAGCACAGAGTCTTTTTCCAGAATTCTCATAAACTTTCCTCAATTTTTCTAAATCTTCTAATGTAGTAGCCAGAGGCTTTTCTGTAAAAACATGACAGCCATAACTTAATGCTTTAATATTTACCTTAGCTATATCTCCAAAATGGCAAGCTACCACCGCAATATCTGGAGAAAGCTCTTTTAACATTACCTCATAATTATCATAGATTTTACCCTTAAAATTATCCCCAAGCATACTCAAAACTTTGGCCATACTCTCCCCTTCAGAGCCAGGAGCAACTCCTACTATCTCACAATCCTTCGCAGCTTTTATTCCTTCAATTGCATATCCCACATGTCCTGAGGAGCCAATTATACATACTTTCATGTCTTTATTATCCTCCTACCTTTTAAAATCAAGTTTATTATAACAAAAAGCAAGTTATTGAAAATTATGCTTTTTTTTGATAGAATACTTGACGGAGAATGTAAGGTGAATTTTGTACCTTGAAATTGTTGACAAAACAAGATAAATATAGTATATAAAAATACTCGTGTGAGCCGCTAGCTCAGTCGGTAGAGCACCTGACTTTTAATCAGGGGGTCACAGGTTCGATTCCTGTGCGGCTCACCAGATAAGATGCCCTCATCGTCTAGCCCGGCCTAGGACACCGCTCTTTCAAGGCGGTGACGGGGGTTCGAATCCCCCTGAGGGCGCCATAAGTGGGCGGATAGCTCAGTGGTTAGAGCGCCTGCCTTACAAGCAGGAGGTCGTAGGTTCAAGTCCTGCTCCGCCCACCACTAAAAATGTGATATAATAAATAATGCGGGGTCGTGGTGTAGCCCGGTTTAACACACCTGCCTGTCACGCAGGAGATCGCGGGTTCGAATCCCGTCGACCCCGCCAAAAAAGTAAAATCTTAGTTTTAATGAATTTACTCTTCATTTTTTAATTTGTATACTTAGCCTATTAAACTACGTTCTCTGTATTAAGAAAAGTATTTTTAACCTTGTTACTCTTCACTTAAGCTCTTATCCTTACAAATCACACATCAATTCTCTTTAATTGACTAAAACTACAGTATAAATAATCTCCTCTTGAGCTCGCGTGATTATATAGAGGTCTAAAAGTTTAAAAAATTAAAGGAATAAATTGAGATGCATACATTTACCTTAGAGTGAAAAATAAGAGTTTTCAAGAACAAATTTGACTTAAAGTATTAATTAAAGCTATAATTACTTTGAAACGTTGGGGCCGGTGTAGCTCAGTGGCAGAGCAGCCGATTCGTAATCGGCTTGTCGCCGGTTCGAGTCCGGCCTCCGGCTCCAATTGGAAAGAACTTAAGAGGTGTATTATACATGAAAGAAATTGGTCAAGTCATTGAGAAAAATGGAAAGATCTTAAAAATAAAGTTCAGCTCTTCAGAAGCATGCCATAGTTGTGGTTTATGCAAAGTAGAGGGAGATAATTTAACCCTCAATGCTATAGATGAATGCAATGCTAATTTAGGAGACTTTGTGGTAGTGGAAGTAGAAAGAAAAGACTTCTTCCAAGCTACTTTTTTAATATATTTTTTCCCTTTAATTGCTTTTATTCTTGGAGTTATATTAGGATACTTAACTGGAGAAAGATATAATTTTGATCCACAGCTTTTAGGTTTTATAATAGGTTTACTCTTTACTCTCATGAGTTATCCTTTAATAAGGCTTATCTATAAGCGGCTTTCCAAAAAACAAAAATTTATTCCCGTGGCAAAAAAAATTGTTTAAAGAATTTACTCCCCCACAAGGGTATAAAGTACTAAAAGTAGCTCCTAATTACATAATAGGAGAACTTATATATAATTTGCTGTTAACCGAAGGTTTCCACCCCCAGATAATTTCCTCTGCTTTTCCCTATACAGATCCTGTTTACATGGGAAGAGGATTACCCGTCTACATCATAATTCCTGAGGAAGAATTTGAAGAAGCTCAAAAACTACTTGAAAGTCAAAATTTTGAAGAATAGGGGTGATTAAGAGTGGAGAATCTCGTAGAAAAGCTTAAAAAAGCTAAAGAATCGACTTATATTCTATCACTCTTAAATACTAACGAAAAGAATGAAGCTTTACGCGCTATAGCAAATAATATAGAGAAAAACATAGATAAGATCATAAAAGAAAATGAAAAAGATATTAAGAGAGGAGAAGAAAAAGGTTTAAGTAAAGCAATTCTTGATAGAATACTCCTTAACGAAAAAAGACTTAAAGATATAGTAAAGAGTATAGAAGATGTTATAAAACTTCCAGATCCTGTAGGAGAAATAGTGTCCATGCAAAAAAGACCCAATGGAATTCTTGTAGGACAAATGAGAGTACCTATTGGAGTTATTGCTATAATCTATGAGGCACGGCCAAATGTTACTGTTGATGCTACTATTCTTGCCTTGAAATCAGGAAATGCTATTGTTTTAAGAGGAAGTTCTGACGCCTTGAACTCAAATATTATTCTTACAAACATTATGAAAGAAGCTCTATCAAATACAAAAATTCCTCAAGATGCAGTCCAAATAATTGAATCTCCAGAACATTCTGTAGTAGAAGAGCTTCTACAAATGACTGATTATATTGATGTAGCCATACCTAGAGGAAGTGCAAAATTCATCAAACATGTCATGAATATTTCTAAAGTCCCTGTAATTGAGACTGGAGCTGGAAATAACCATATCTATGTGGAAGAAGATGCAGACTTTGAAATGGCAAGAAAGATAATAATAAATGCAAAAGTTCAACGTCCTTCAGTATGCAATGCTATTGAAAAACTACTAGTACACAAAAATATTGCAGAAGAATTTTTACCAGTAATAGTAAAGGATTTGAGAGAATACAACGTAGAGATAAGAGGATGTGAAAAAACATTAAAAATCGTAAAAGATGCCATACCTGCTACTGAGGAGGATTGGTATACGGAGTACTTGGATTACATAATTGCCATAAAAGTTGTGGATTCTATCGATGAGGCCATTGCGCACATCAATAAATACAACACCAAACATTCAGAAGCAATTATTACAAAAGACTATCATAAGGCATTAAAATTTTTAAGAATGGTGGATGCTGCAGCTGTATATGTAAATGCTTCTACAAGATTCACTGATGGAGGAGAATTCGGTTTAGGTGCGGAAATAGGAATATCTACTCAGAAATTACATGCAAGAGGCCCTATGGGACTAAAAGAATTAACTACAACAAAATATGTAATCTTTGGAGAGGGGCAAATACGCGAATAAGGAGGACCCTTTATGATACTAGGAATAATTGGTGGAGGAATGATGGGGGAAGCAATACTTGCTGGAATAATTGAAGGCAATTTCTTAAAAAAAGATGAAATAATAGTGTCAGAGAAAATAGAAAAAAGAAGAGATTATTTAAGAGAAAAGTATAATGTAGAAGTTACTACAGATAACAAATCTCTTGCTCAAAAGGTTAAATATATTCTTATTGCTGTAAAACCTCAGAATATAAAAGAAGTCTTAAAAGAGATTAGTCCTTACGTAGATGAAAGCAAAACCATAATTTCAATTGCCGCAGGGGTTAAAATATCTCTAANNAAAAAATACTTAAATAATTCCAGATGTGTTATAAGAGTAATGCCTAATCTATCTTGCACTATAAAAAAAGGCGTTATTGCTTTAACTTTCGATAAATATGAAAAAGAAGACGTGGAATTTGTAAAAAATCTATTTTCTACCATAGGTGATGTTTGGATTATTGAAGAGAAATATTTTAATACTATAACAGCATTAACTGGAAGTGGTCCTGCGTTTGTTTCTACAATTTTACAAGGATTTACCTTAGCAGGTGTAAAAGGAGGAATCCCCTACGATACTTCAAAAGAGATGGTGTTAAAGCTTTTTGAAGGTGTAATTGAATACATAAAAGAGAAAAATTTATCTTTTGAAGATGTTATAAAAATGACAAGTTCTCCAGCTGGTACAACTATTATGGGTTTAGAAGTACTTTATAAAGAAGGAGTAACGGGAATAATTATGGAAGCAATAACGTCAGCTAAATTGAGAGGCGAAGAAATAAGCAAAAATTTAGAGGAGGGAGAATTATGAATAGAGAAAAGGGAGTATGGCAAGTTTTATTGATTATATTTATATTGGGAGCCCTGATAGGAGGTTTTATTGGAAGCGTAGGAGGCTATTATTTTTTACTATAAAAATTCTTTTGTCATCAAGTGAAACGAAAATAAACAATGTAGTTCCTACCCAAGAGGTATATATACCAAGTTCTCTTGGAGCCTTTGAAAAGGACATTGTCACGGTAATTAAGAAATCAATGCCTGCAGTGGTAAATATAAGTACCATAACCTTAGTAGAAGATTTCTTCTTTGGAGTATACCCATCTTCAGGGGTAGGTTCAGGATTCATTATCGATCCTAAGGGATATATCTTAACCAATTACCATGTAGTAGAAGGAGCAAGAAAAATTGATGTAACCTTATCTGAAGGAAAAAAATACCCAGGAAGAGTAGTTGGATATGATAAGAGATCTGACCTTGCAGTAATAAAGATTGATGCTGAAAATCTACCAGCATTACCTTTGGGAGACTCCGATAAATTAGAACCTGGGCAATTTGCTATAGCAATTGGAAACCCATATGGGCTAAACAGAACAGTAACCCTTGGCATTGTAAGTGCTCTTAATAGGACTATTGTAGAACCCAACGGTGTAAGACTTGAAAATCTTATTCAGACTGATGCAGCAATTAACCCTGGAAACAGTGGAGGTCCATTAATAAATATCAAAGGTGAGGTCATTGGAATAAACACAGCCATAAAAAGCGATGCCCAAGGAATTGGATTTGCTATTCCTATAAACAAGGCGAAACAAATTGCAGATAAGCTGATAAAAGAAGGAAAAATAACTTATCCATGGATAGGAATACGTGGATATGCCATTACTCCTGATATGCTTGATTATATTAAATTTCCAGTAAATAAAGGTGTTGTAATAGCCGAAGTAGTACCTGGAGGACCAGCAGATAAAGCAGGATTAAAAGGAGGAAACAGAGTCATATATGTGGATAGTACTCAAATTATTGTAGGTGGAGATATCATCACTAAAATCGATGGAAAACCTGTAGAAAGTATGGAAGAACTAAGAGCAGAAATTCAAAAGAGAAAGGTTGGAGATACTGTAGTCCTTACATACATAAGAGGTGGAAAAGAATATACTGTAAAAGTAAAATTAGAGGCAATGCCTGAAGATTTAAGTGGATAAAATTGAACATTAAAATTATAGTAATAGGGAAGATAAGAAACGAATTCATAAAGGCAGGAGTCAATGAGTATCTGAAAAGACTCCTGCCTTTTATAAATATAAAAATTGAATTCTTACCAACTTTCTCAGAACTCCCCGAAAAAATAGCTCTATTAAAGGAAGAAGAAATTATTCTTAAAAACCTAAGAAATAGTGAATTCATAATCACATTAGACAAAGATGGAGAGAAGATATCTTCTGAGGAATTTTCAAAAAAGCTTTTTAAACTTCTAATCTCGCAAAATTCACAGATCACCTTTATAATTGGGGGCATATACGGAGTATCCGAAAGGATTAAAAAGAGCTCAAATTTTATTCTATCCTTATCTCCTATGACTTTTACCCATGAATTTGCTCTTTTAATCTTGTTAGAACAAATCTACCGAGCCCTTAAGATACAGAGAAATGAACCTTATCACTATTGATTATCGCTTTTTATTTAAAAGATAACTACCAATTATAAGAAAGATAATATTCCCCAACCAAGCGCCTAAAAAATAAGGAACAATGCCTGCCTTTGCAAGAGATCTTCCTATAGAGAAAAGAACATAATATACAAAAATAGATATAACACTTAAACCAAAACTTAGTGATCTTCCTCCCCTTCCCATATTCAATCCAAGACCAAGAGCAAGAACTGCAAATATAGGACAAGTAAATGGCAATGCAATTCTAATATGAAATTCAGTCTTCAAATTGTTCAAATTTAATCCTGTACCCTCTAAGAGTCTAATTTGATCTATTATCTCAAATATGCTCATCTCCTCTATAGGTTTTGAGGATGGAACTAATTGATAAGGATTTCTATCTAACACCACTTTGTATTCTTTAAATCTTCCTTGGAAAATCATATCTCCTTCCTTATTTAAGGAATAAACCTCTCCATCCATAAAAGTCCAACCTTTAATCTCATCCCACGTTGCTTTTTTGGCATATATTATTAATTTAATATTTCCTCTCTCAAGGAGTTCTATTAAAAGAATCTCTTCAAATCTCTTATTCTTAGGATCAACTTTCCTAAAGAAATAAAAATTATTATTTTCATTAAAAAACACATTTTCTCTACTTTGTACAGCAATGTTATTGTAAGATTTACTTAACAAAAACTTTTCCCTTTCATAGGCTTTAGGAGCAACAAATTCGTTCACGTAAAACATAATTAATTGGACAGAAAAAGAAAATACAAGTATAGCAGGCAAAAAATACTTTATAGATGCTCCAGAAGCTTTCATTGCCATTATCTCGCCATGTTCACTAAACTGCCCTATAACATAAACTACTGCAAGGAATATTGCCATAGGAAAAGTATAAGTTAAATAAGGAGGAATCTTAGTTAAAAAAAGCTCAAAAGCAACCTTTAAAGGGATAGATCTTGCAACTACAAGATCCATTATAATGAAAAGAGGAGAAACCAGTAGGATTGTGGTAAAAAGTAATAACCCTACAAAAAAAACAGGTATAAAATTTTAGGAGAAAATATTTAGAAATTATCTTCATAATTTTTAAACTGGACTGTCAAGAATTACAATTGTCGCACCCTCTCCCCCTTCATTAGGAGGAGCAAGATAATATTCCTTTACATAGGGTACTTTAGATAAATATTCATGAACTGCATTTCTTAATTTACCAGTACCTTTCCCATGAACTATTCTCACTCTTTTTAATCCTGCCAAAAAGGCTTTTTCAAGATACTTCTTAACCTCTTCTAACCCTTCATCTACAGTCATCATTCTTATACTTATCTCCCTGGGTACATCTTCCTGATTTACCCTTTCAACTTTAACATAAGAAGGAACTGATATCTCTTCTTTCAATGAGGGAGCAAGCTCTGCCCATGGAACATTTATCTTCAAAAGCCCTACTTGTACTAAAGCAGTCTTTTTCTCATTATCCACATCAATCACATAACCCTCTTTTTTCGTAGATCTTAACAGTACCCTATCACCTATATGAGGAATATAGGTTAAGTTCTCAGGCTCTCTTTTTTCCTCTATAGTTAATTCTTTTCTAAGGTTTCTTAATTCCTCCTGCAAACTCTGTGCATCTTTCATAGTTAAGCTTTCTTCTTGCAGTTTTCTTATAATTTCCCTAATTTTACCCTCCACCTTTGATATATCCCTGAATAATTCCTCCTTATATTTAGCCTTCAACTGCGTCTTTTTCTTTTTCCAACATTTCCTTTTCCTCTTGAATCTTTCTTTTTTCCTCCTGCAAATCTCTCTTTAACTTATTAATCTTTTCAATCTCTTCCTCATATCTTCTCCTATCCCTCTGAAGTTCTCCTATTACTTCTTCTAGTTTTATCTCATCTTCGGATAGTAAGCTTAGAGATCTATCAAGAATTTTTCTAGGAAGACCTAACCTTTTGGATATCAATATAGCATTACTTTTTCCAGGAATCCCCATGACTACTTTATACAAGGGTTTTAAGGAAATCTCATCAAATTCCATAGAAGCATTCTCCATACCTGGATATTTAGAAGCAATCACCTTTAACTGAGGAAAATGAGTAGCAATAACATTTATAGTTCCTTTTTCATGAAAATATTCTAAAAGAGCTACAGCAAGAGCTGCACCCTCTTGAGGATCAGTTCCAGCACCTAATTCATCTATAAGAATAAGTACTCTTTTATCTCCCGTTCTTTCCAAATAATCTATAAAAGAGATGATATTTGTCATATGAGAGGAAAAAGTACTTAAATTTTGTTCAATACTTTGTTCATCTCCTATGTCAGCAAATACTTGATTGAAAATACCTAAAACTGTACCTTCCTTAGCAGGTACAGGAATTCCAGCCTGATTCAAAAGAACAAAAAGTCCAATAGTCTTTAAGGTTACAGTCTTTCCACCAGTATTGGGACCTGTGATCACAAGAGTATTAAAAGTGCGACCTACCTCAAGACTAATAGGTACCGCCTTTTCTCCAAGAAAAGGGTGCCTTGCTTCTCTTAATATTATTAAAGGCTTCTCTTTTTCAAGAATAGGAGTAATAGCCTTATGCTTTTCTGCCCATTTTATCTTTGCATAAACAAAGTCAAGCTCAAAGGAAGTTCTTAAATTTTCTAATATTTCCTCTTTATAACTAAGCAATATGGAAGTAAGCCTTGTTAGTATTCGCTCAATTTCTCTTTTTTCCTCACTCTCAAGTAGAGCTATTTGATTGTTTAACTCCACAATTACTTGAGGTTCTACATAAACAGTAAGGCCAGATGTGGACTGATCATGTACAATCCCTTGAATCTTTCCTCTAAACTCCTGCCTTATAGGAACTACATATCTTCCATGCCTTATAGTTATTATTTGATCTTGTAAATAACTTCGCCATTCTTTTTGAATTATATTCTCCAAAGTCTCTTTTATTTTTTGATTAAGTCTCTCCTTCTTTTGCCTTATCTGCTTAAGTTCAGGAGAGGCAGAATCTACCACCTCTCCATCTTGAATACACCTCCTTATTTGAATGTAAAGGTCATGAAGGTTGTGTAAAGTATTCCTCCATAAATTAGGTGCTATCTTTCTAACTTTTTCTTGGTAATCTCTTAATTTGCTCCATATTTCTATAGTTCTTACTATTTCTTCAAATTCATCGGGATATACAATACCACCCTTTTCGGCCTTATCAATATAAATCTCCAGATTTTTAATCCCCGAAAAAGAAGGATATCCAAAAGAAAATACAGTTTTAAAAGCCTCATCATTTAACAGATGCCATCTTTCTATAATCTGATAATCAGTTATAGGCCTCAGAGAACGGATTCTTATCTTACCGCCTTCTGTTTCAGTCCTTTTTTTCTATCTCATCTATTATTTTCTCCCACTCAAGGGTTTTTAATGCCTTCTCCATTACTTCTGTCTCAGATAGACTCCTTTTTCTAGATAATTTGATTAGTACCTTATTAATTATCTCATCTACTTCCTTATCCTCAAGAGTATGATCTTCAGCAAGGAAGAAGAGAGAAAAAGTTATACTCTTGTATCCTTTTTCAATCTTTTCACCCTGATATAAATCAAAGATTCTCAGCCATTTTAATAATTCACCCGAAGTCTCTATAATATCTTTCTCTACATTTTCTACAGGCATATCTTCAGGAATGATTAAAGCAAGATCTCTTCTTATTCCAGGATATATAGGAAGAGGCTTATATTTAGGCTTTGGACTCTCAAAATTTAACTTATCTAGGTTAATTTCTACAAAATATACTCTCTCTCTTATATCTAAATTTTGAGTTATCCAGGGATTAACTTCTCCCATAAATCCTACAATTTCATCTCTAAAGGCAATATAACTTTGTTTAGAAGGATGCATAAACTACAAAATTACTCTTCTTAAAAGTAGGTTCTTCTTTCCATATCCTCTCAAAAATGGTTTCAACAATACCCTTGAGATCATAAAAATCTACTTTTCTTATCTCATAAGGAACACTCCAAGGATCTTTATAAGCCTCACCAGTCATAAGTATTCCTAAGTGTTTCTCTTCTATATATTCATCCTTTCCCTTATAAAAAACTTTTCCAATCTCGTAAACAAAAACATCCTTTTGTTGCCTATTACTGTTCACCTGAGCAACATTCAATAAAGAAGGTAAAAGCGATGTTCTTAATACACTATTTTCCTCACTTAAGGGATTAGAAATTTGAATAAAGAGATTAAATGGCTCTGTATTTAAAATACCAGCCTTTTCTAAATCTTTAACTGACATAAAACTGTAATTTATAGCTTCGTACAAACCTAAACTTGGTAAAGTCTCCCTAATTCTTCTTTCTATAATCTCTTCTGTTAATGGAGGATCTACAATATGCCCTTTCTGAAGAGGAACTGAAGGTATGTTATTGTACCCATAAAATCTTGCAACTTCTTCAATAAGATCTATTTCCTCCTTTATATCCTGTCTATAAGAAGGAACTTCTATTTCAAGAACAGGATTTCTTGATTTTATATCAAATCCAATTTTTGAGAGAATTCTTACAATCTCGTCTTCTTTTAAATTAGTTCCAAGAATTTTGTTGACCCTTTCTGGGCGTAAAAATACCTTTGTTAAGCTTGGTAATCCCTTATTAATATCAATTTTATCTTTTGCGATATCTCCTCCTGCGACTAATCTTATCATCTCAGCAGCATAATCAAGAATATCTGCTGTTCTATGAATATCTACATTTCTTTCAAATCTTAACGATGCGTCAGTACGAATACCAAGTTTTCTTGCACTTCTTCGTATATTAACGGGAGAAAAATATGCTGCTTCAAGAAGAACGTTCTTAGTATTATCGTTTATTTCAGTATCTTTACCTCCCATTATTCCACCTATTCCTACCGCCCTTTCTGCATCTGCTATTACAAGTATGTCATTATCTAATATCTTCTCTTCACCATTTATTAGAACTATTTTTTCGCCTTCTTTTGCTCTCCTAACAATTAATTTACCACCCTTTAAAAGATCAAAATCATAAGCATGAAGAGGTTGACCCGTCTCAAGCATTATAAAATTAGTAATGTCAACCACATTATTTATAGATCTCAAACCAACTCTTTCAAGTCTCCATCTTAACCATAGAGGCGATGGACCAATTTTTACATCTTTTATAAATCTCAAAGTAAACCTTGGACATAAGTCAAAATCAAGCACCTCGCAAGAAGCAAAATCCTTTATACTAATATCGTCCTTCTCTTGGGCCTTTTTAAATTCAAATTTCAAAGGAACCCCAAAATATCCTGAAATTTCCCTAGCTATCCCTAAATAGCTTAGACAGTCTCCTCTATTTGAAGGAACTTCAACATCTATTAAGAAGTCACCTTTTCCAAAATAGGTATCAAAGGTAGAACCAATCTTAAAATCTTCGGGAAGGATCATAATACCTTCCTTATCTTCAGAAAACTCTAATTCATACTCAGAACAGAGCATACCTTCAGACTTTATTCCATTAAACTCTCTTATTCCTATTACCTCTCCTAATATTTCTACCCCTGGTAAAGCCACAGGTACTTTTGCTCCCACAAAAACATTTTTTGCTCCTGTTACAATGTTTAGTAATTTTTCTCCTACATCTACCTTGCATATCAAAAGATTTTCAGAATGAGGATGCTTTTCAATAGATTTAATTTCCCCAATTATGATTTTATCCCAATTTGCTCCTATACTTTTTTGAATAGTACCATAAAGACCAAGATTTCTTAAAGCATTTATAACTTCTTTAACTGGAATTTCCTCTTCTAAATAATCCATTAACCATCTATATGAGACTAACTATTTTATACCCCCTTTAGAATTGTTTTAGAAATCTTATGTCATTTTCATAGAAAAGCCTTATATCATCAATACCATAGATTTGCATTGCTATCCTATCGGGCCCCATACCAAAGGCAAAGCCCGTATATTTTTCTGGATCAATTCCTACAATTCTAAATACCTCTGGATGAACCATGCCACATCCAAGAATTTCTAAGACTCCCGAATATCCACAGGCCTTACACCCAACACCCTTACAAACACCACATTCTACGTACATCTCTGCACTTGGTTCTGTAAATGGGAAATAACTAGGTATAAAATAAACTTTTCTCTCTTTACCAAACAATCTATGAGCAAAAATAGTAAGAACTCCCTTTAACTCAGCAAAAGTTATATCAGTATCCACCGCAAGCCCTTCAATTTGATGGAACATTGGACTGTGAGTCGCATCAGGCATATCTCTTCTATAACATTTTCCTGGAGCCACAACCCTAAGAGGAGGTTTCTTTTTTTCCATAACTCTTATTTGTACAGGAGAGGTTTGAGTCCTTAATAAGTGCTCTTTATCTATATAAAAAGAATCATGAGATTCTCTCACAGGATGATCACTAGGAATATTTAGAGCAGTAAAATTATAATAATCAGTCTCAAGCTCTGGTCCATAAACTACTTGAAAACCCATCTACTTTAAAAACTGTAACTATTTCTTCTATAACCTGATTTATAGGATGAATCCTTCCGAGAATCTTCCGTCTTCCTGGCAAAGTTATATCAATTTTTTCCCCCTCAAGTTTTTTCTGTAATGTCAAATATTTTAATTCTCTTTCTTTATTTTCATATAAAGTCTCAAGTTCTTCCTTCCACTCATTAGCAAGTCTTCCCCATTTGGCTCTTTCTTCTTGAGGCATTTTACCTATAGATCTCAAGATTTGAGTTAGAAAACCCTGCTTTCCTAAATAAATCCTTTTAACCTCTTCTAGCTCATTTAAACTCTGAGCTTTTAAGATTTTATCCTTCGCTTCCTTAAATTTTTCAGTATACTCTTCGCTCATCCTTTATTCCTCCTTCGTAATATATCTTTGTCTTTGAGCTTCAAAAAGGAAAACCGAGGCTGCAACAGAAACATTTAATGAGTCCACACCATTTCTCAGAGGAATTCTTAATAATATAGGATTTAAATCTAAATACTTCTCTTTTTTAATTCCCCATGCCTCATTTCCAAGAATAAGGACAAAACTTTCTTTAAAATTTTCCTCAAAATATAGCTTACTACCTTTAGGATCCGCAATAACTATTTTCCAATCCTTAAAAAATTCTACAAAAGTTTTATCATCTGAAATCCATATAGGAACCCTAAAGATAGAACCTGTTGAAGCCCTTATAACCTTATAATTGTAAGGATCAACCGTATTCTCGCTAAGAATAAAAGCATCTACACCAACACCATCGGCTACTCTAATAATGGTTCCCAAATTTCCAGGATCTTGTATATCATCGGAATAAAGCACTATTTTATTATCTTTATTTTTCAAAATCTCCCACTTAGGAGATAAAAATAATGGAAACACCCCCATAATTCCCGGGGGTGTTTCCATAAGAGAGATCTTATTCATTAAGTTATCTTCTACAATATATAAATCGCAAGAAGAAAATTTTTCTAAGATTTCTTCTCTTTTTTTATTCCATAAACTTTTTGAGATTATTAATTTTTCAATAGAAATCCCATTTTCTTTAGCATCCTGTATCAATCTCCAGCCTTCTACTAGACATTTATTTAATTTTTTTCTCTTATTCTTATCATGGAGCTTTATTACTTCTTTTATTACTTCATTAGAAGGACTGGAGATAAATTTCATCTCATCTTACTTTGTTCACCAATGCCTCGAAAGCTTTAGGCTCATTTACACATAAATCTGCAAGAACTTTTCTATTAAGTTTTATGTTTGCCTTTCTAAGTAATCCCATAAACTTACTATAGGATAAACCATAATTTCTCAAAGCTGCATTTATTCTTACAATCCAAAGTCTTCTAAATTCTCTTTTCTTTCTTCTTCTGTCTATATAAGCACGATATAATGCTTTAATTACAGATTGGTTTGCAATTTTAAAAATCCTGCTTCTTCTTCCTTTGTATCCTTTTGCTAATTTTAATACCTTTTTATGTCTCTTTCTTGTTATTGTTCCACCCTTTACTCTCATCTCTCATCTCTCCCTATCTTATAGATTGTATGGAAGCATTCTTTCAACCTTCCAGCGATCTACTACTTTTAATTTCACCAGGAATATCAAGTCTTCTTTTTCTTGCCTTTGACTTTTTACTTAAATTATGCCTTTTACCAGCCTTCTTGTGCAAAACCTTACCAGTCGCAGTAACTTTAAATCTTTTTGCAGCAGAAGATCTTGTCTTTAATTTACTCNNTTTTTACCTCCTCTAATACAGCTTTTTTTGTAGAAGTTTTCTTTCCTGGAACCAACATAGTAATTAAAGAAGAACCAACTTGCTGTCCTTTCTTTTCAGCTGTGCCTAAATCAGATATGTCTTGCAAAATTCTTTCTAAAAGTTTATCACCCCATTCATTATAAATCAATTGCCTTCCTTTAAAAAGTATAATTAAACGTACTTTATATCCTTTTTCAAGAAATTCTCTTATTTTTCTAAGCTTAACCTGATAATCATGTTCTTCAATATTAGGTCTTATCTTTATCTCTTTGACCTCTGATGCTATCTTTTGATTTTTCTTTGCTTCCTTTTCTTTTCTTGCAAGTTCATATTTAAATTTACCAAAATCCATTATTCTACATACAGGAGGATTAGCATTTGGAGCTACTTCCACCAAGTCTAAGTTTTTCTCCCTTGCAATTTTTAAAGCCTCACTCACTGACATTATACCTAGTTGTTTTCCATCCTCATCAACCACCCTAACCTCCTTTGCTCTTATTTTCTCATTAACTCTATAATCTTTGTCTATTGAAAAACACCTCCTTGAAAAAATTTTAATCTTCTAAATAATCTTTTATCTTTTTACTTCTACTTGGATGACGGAGTCTTCTCAAAGCCTTAGCTTCAATTTGTCTTATTCTCTCCCTAGTCACATTAAAAAGTTTACCAACTTCTTCTAAAGTTCTTGGCTGATTATCTTCTAACCCAAACCTTAACTTCAATATCTCCCTCTCTCTCTCGGAAAGCTCATTTAATAGTTCTTCTATATTCCTTTTTTAGAGTATTTTTAGAACAGCAATATCTGCAGGACTTAAATCTTTATTCTCTACAAAATCAGCCAATCTATTGTCTTCGTCTTCACCTACAGGCATCTCTAAAGAAAGAGGCTCTTGTCCCATCATGCTTATTTCTCTTACTTTTTCAGTTTGTTGCCTTATTTCTTCCTCAAGCACATGCTTCAGTTCTTTAGCTTTTTCATTTATCTCCTCTTTAGTTGGTACCTTATTATTTTTTGCCTTAAGATGCATCTCCACAAGTTTTTTAGCTATTTCTTCCAAAGATAATTTACTTATCTCAATAATTTCATCATCAGAAATTTTCTCTCCCGATTCTTGATATACTCCGAACTCTTGCAATTTCTGCTGTATAACCAAAAATTTTGCTATATCTTCTTCTGTAGGCTTTCTACCTAAATTTTGAGTAAGAAGCCTAGTTATTTTATGAATCTTGTTCATTGTCTCAACCATGTGAACAGGAATACGTATAGTCCTCGCCTGATCAGCAATAGCCCTAGTTATTGCCTGTCTTATCCACCAAGTAGCATAAGTAGAAAATTTATACCCTTTTCTCCAATCAAATTTCTCTACAGCTTTTATAAGACCAAGATTACCCTCTTGAATTAAATCAAGAAAAGATAAACCCCTTCCAATGTACCTCTTAGCCACGCTTACTACAAGCCTAAGGTTTGCTTCTATAAGCTTCTTCTTTGCCTCCTCATCTCCTTGCTCAACTCTTTTAGCAAGTTCTATTTCCTCCTCCGGAGTTAATAAAGGAATCTTCCCTATTTCTTTTAGATACATCTTAACGGGATCATCCAGTTCAATCTCTTCGGGAATCTCAACTTCTTCCTCAATATTTTCAGGAATCTTATCTTCTTTAATATCTACATAAAGATCTTCACTATCCACAAGTTCATGATCTTCAAGAAATTCTTCAACTTCTTCTATACTTTCTTCAGGATATGGGAACTCCGCAAGGACCTCCTCGGGAGTTACTTTTTTAACCTTCTTTTTAGGCATGAAAATCATCTCCTCCTTAAAAATTTTTATCCTTTTACTTCTAAAAGACTCCTCAGAAAATAAATTTCTTCCATTAATTCTTTTTCTTTTATAGGATCATCCAACTTAGACAATTCTTCTATCAACCTACTAATCTCCTTCTTAATTCTTAACTTTTGAAAATGATCCCACAAAAAAGGAATAATATCTTCCTGATTAATAAACTCTTCTCCTGAAGATATAGCTCTATCTATAAGTACCCTCTTATCTTCATCCCACAAATTCAAAAACTCTTCCAAACTTCCTTCCCAAACCCTCCACTTCTTTAAAACTTCCTGATACAAAGGAAAAGAAAAATCTTCAGGACTCATATTTTTAATTTGAGAATTATTTATACCTAATAAGATCAATCCTAATAATACCTCTTCAGTCTTTGATACTCCAAAATAGCGTGTTATCTCATTTTTAACATTTCTCTTATAACTTCTGTCAGAAAAAATTCTTTTCTGAATCTCCTTTTGAATACCTTCTTCCGGTACTCCTAACCTCTTACTTATTAACGGAAGATATTGTCTTTNNTTTTTCTTGTTGGACTAGTATATTTTTACTACGAAGAATGGAAGATGTCAATATTTCTATAATTTCTTCTAATCTTTCTTTAAAATTCATAGGAAGGCTTAAAGTATTTTCAATTAAAAAATCCAAAGAAGGTTTACTCTCTTTAACAAATTTTAAAAATTCTTCTTTTGAATACTTATGAATAAATTCATCAGGATCTTTTACATCCTTAGGTAAAGAAAGCCAATAAACTTCAATACCTTCTACTTCAAGCAAAGATAAAGCTCTCTTTCCCGCCTGATATCCCGCAGAATCCTGATCATAACTCAATATAACTTTGTTAGTATAACTCTTTAATAATTTAGCCTGGTGAGAAGTAAACGCAGTACCCAACGAGGCAACCACATTAGTAATACCTGCCTGATGCAAAGAAATAGCATCCATATATCCCTCAACTAAAATAGCTTCTCCTTCTTTTTTAATACTCTCCTTAGCCTGATATAAAGCATATAAATTCTTCCCTTTACTAAAGAACTCACTTTCTGGAGAATTTAAGTATTTCGGCTCTTCACCAGTTAAACTCCTACCACCAAAACCTATTACTTTTCCCCTAGGATTTACTATTGGAAAAATTACCCTCCCAGCAAAAGGATCTTTCCACTCATCTCTTACAAAATAAAGCACCTTCGCCTTAATAATATCATCCTTAGAAAAACCCTTTTTCTCAAGATACCTCAATAGTAAAGTTGGATTTAAAGGAGCATAGCCTAACAAGAATTTTTCTTGAATCTCTGAAGAGATTCCTCTCTTTTTTAGATATAATTTACCCTCCGCACCATACTTACTATTAAGATATATATGATAAAAGGTTGCTACAGCTTTGTTTATCTCTAAAACAATATTAGCTTCGGTAGAGATCTGCTCTTCTTTCTTTGGAATTTCTAAACCAGCCTCACGGGCAAGTTCTTCAAGAGCTTCACGAAAAGTAAGATTTCTATAATTAATGAGAAAGGTAAAAACATCACCAGCCGCTCCACATCCAAAACAGTGATAAAGTCCCTTATCAGGGCTAACATAAAAAGATGGTGTCTTTTCCTGATGGAAAGGACATAAGCCTACATAATTTTTCCCTGTCTTTTTTAAGTTTGACATACCTTGATATAACATCAACTATATTAACTCTTTGCTTTACCTCATCCACAAAATCTTCCCATACTAAACTCATCTAAAAGAACCTCCACGGTTTTGGTATGAATATACTTTCGTAAAGTTCTATAGCATATCTATCGGTCATTCCTGCCAAAAAGTCTCTTATTTTTATTATAATATTTTCCTCTTCGGGAAGATTTTTGGGAAGTTTTTGAGGATTCTTCATAAAGTATTCAAAAAGTCCTGTCAATAAAAGTTTAACTTTTTCATTCTCAGATTTCACATGAGGATTTACATATAACGTCTCATATAAAAAGGCTCTCATTTCTTCAATAGCATCTAATATCTCATAGTCAAACATTAGCCTATCTTTATCTGTACTATTTGCCACAAGGTTTTGTACCATAGTATTGATTCTATCTCTATGAGTCCTTCCTAAAACCTCTAAAACTTTTTTAGGAATATCCTTCTCTCTAATAACACCAGCCCTTATCGCATCATCAAGATCATGGTTTAAGTATGCAATAACATCAGAGAATCTCACAACTTCAGCCTCCAAAGTTTCACATACTCGAGTACTAAAACATTTTCTAAAATCTTGCTGTCCCTTGCTATGTTGAAGGATACCCATCCTCACCTCATAAGTTAGATTTAGTCCTTTACCGTTATTTTCAAGTTTATCCACAATCCTCAAACTTTGCTCTGCATGAGAAAAACCTGAAAGACCGTAAGCTTTAGATATTTCATCCAAAACATCCTCTCCCATATGTCCAAAGGGAGTATGACCAAGATCATGCCCCAAAGCTATAGCCTCTGTTAGATCTTCATTTAGAAACAAAGCCCTTGATATAGTCCTTGCTATTTGAGAGACTTCAAGAGTATGAGTTAAACGAGTTCTATAGTGGTCTCCTTCAGGCGCAAGAAATACTTGGGTTTTATGTTTTAGTCTTCTAAAAGCTTTCGAATGGATGATTCTATCTCTATCTCTTTGAAAACGAGTTCTTATAGGACATTCTTCCTCAAAAGAAGATCTACCTTTACTGTTACAACTTAGAGTTGCATAAGGGGATAAGAATAATCTTTCTCTTTCTTCTAATTTTTCCCTAATAGTCATCCTTAAGGGGAGGGAACCTCCCTCCCCTTCCACTATCACCTCTCTATGCAGTTCTGTCTACAAATTCCATCTTCTTTTGATGCTTCAATGTAGCTTGAGCTGCTGCTAATCTTGCTACAGGAACTCTGAATGGAGAACAGCTTACATAATCAAGACCAAGGATATAACACAATTCAATAGACTTAGGATCTCCACCATGCTCTCCACATATACCTACTTTTAGATCTGGTCTAGTACTTCTGCCCTTTTGAATTCCGATCTTCATTAGTTCAGCTACACCTTCAGCATCTAAATGTTCAAATGGATCTTCCTCAATATATCCTTTTTCTCTATATATTCCTAAGAATTTACCTTCTGCGTCGTCACGGCTAAATGCAAAAGTCATCTGAGTTAAGTCATTGGTTCCAAAGGAGAAGAATTCAGCAACCTTTGCAAGTTTATCTGCTATTATAGCTGCCCTTGGAACCTCAATCATTGTACCAACCTTATACTCAACATTAACTCCACTTTCTTCAATTACTTGTTTTGCTACTCTATGAATAAGTTCTCCAAGTACTTTCATTTCAGATTCCAAAGCCACGAGAGGAATCATTATCTCGGGCTTTACAGGTAAGCCTTCTTTAGCTACTGCAACTGCAGCTTCCATAATTGCTCTAACTTGCATTTCAAATATTTCTGGATATACCATACCCAACCTACATCCTCTAAATCCTAACATTGGGTTGAATTCATGTAATCTCTTAACCACAGCGAGTAATTTTTCTTTTTCTTCTAACTCTTTACCTGTGATACCTTTTGCCTTCATTACCTCTACTTCAACAGTAAGATCTAAAAGTGGTGGTAAGAATTCATGTAAAGGAGGATCAATCAATCTTATAGTTACAGGCTTACCCTGCATTGCCCTAAAGAGCCCAATAAAATCCTCTCTTTGTACAGGAAGAAGTTTATCGAGAGCTTTTCTTCTATCCTCTTCTGTTTCTGCAAGAATCATTTCCTGAACAAGAGGAAGTCTATTTCCAAGGAACATATGCTCGGTTCTCGCAAGTCCAATACCCTCTGCTCCATATTCAAAGGCTTTCTTAGCATCCTCAGGCGTATCAGCATTAGCTCTTACTCCAATCTTTCTTATCTCATCAGCCCAGGAAAGAAGCTCCTTAAGCTCATCACTTAATGTGGGTGGAATCATTGGAACTTCTCCAAGTATTACCTCTCCAGTAGAACCATCTATAGTTATAATATCGTCTTTCTTTACTACTACGTCTCCCACTACAAATTGTTCTTTTTCTAAGTCTATCTTAATGGCTTCGCATCCTACTACAGCAGGTTTACCCATTCCTCTTGCTACCACTGCAGCATGGCTTGTCATTCCACCTCTACTTGTTAGAACACCTTGAGCGGCAGCGAGTCCTCCGATATCATCGGGGGTTGTCTCAGGTCTAACAAGTAGAACCTTCTCTCCTTCTTTTCCTCTCTTTTCAGCCTCACGAGAAGAGAATACCACTTTACCTGATGCAGCCCCTGGAGAGGCTGGAAGTCCTTTTGCAATTACCTTTTTCTCCGCCTTTGGATCTATCTGAGCATGGAGTAATTGATTTATTTGATCAGGTGATACTCTTAAAATAGCCTCTTCTTTAGTAATCAATCCTTCTTTAACCATATCTACTGCAATTTTCACTGCTGCTCTTGCAGTTCTCTTCGCATTTCTTGTCTGGAGCATGTATAACTTACCTTTTTCTAACTGTAAATTCGATATCTTGAACATCTCTATAGTATTTTTCAAGAAGGTCTCTTACTTCAAGGAGCTGTTTATATACTTCGGGCATCTCTTCTGCAAGCTTAGAGATAGGTTGTGGAGTTCTTATACCTGCTACTACGTCCTCTCCCTGAGCATTGGTTAAGTACTCACCATAAAATTCCTTCTCTCCTGTGGATGGGTTTCTAGTAAATGCCACACCTGTTCCACTATCATTACCCATATTTCCAAATACCATAGTGACAATGTTTACTGCAGTACCATAATCTTCAGGAATATTGTGGAGTTTTCTATAAATAATTGCTCTTTCGTTATTCCAAGAATCAAAGACTGCCCTAATTGCCATCTCTAATTGTTGATAAGGATCTTGTGGAAAATCTTTTCCTGTCTCCTTCTTTACAAGTTCTTTATATGCCTCTACTACTTTCTTCAAAGTCTCTGCTGAAAGTTCACTATCGAGTTTAACACCTTGCTCCTTTTTATAGTGATCTAAAATTTCCTCAAATTTCTCATGAGGAATACCTAAAACCACATTACCAAACATCTGAATGAATCTTCTATAAGAATCATAGGCAAACCTCTCATTATTACTTCTCTTGGCTAATCCTTTTACAGTCTCATCGTTCAAGCCAAGGTTTAAAATGGTATCCATCATACCTGGCATAGAGACTGGTGCTCCCGATCTTACCGAAACGAGAAGTGGGTTCTCAGGATCAGCAAATTTCTTTCCTGTCTTTTCCTCTAATTTTTTCATCGCTTCTAATACTTCTTCCATTAATCCTTCAGGAAGTTTTTTGCCATTCTCATAATATTCTTTACACACTTCTGTGGTGATTATGAACCCTGGAGGGACAGGAAGGCCTGCTTTGGTCATGTCAGCTAATCCAGCACCTTTACCACCAAAAAGCAAACGATTCTTACCATCAGCCTCTTCAAATAAATATACCCTCTTTTTTGACATATTCCATCCTCCTTACCTTTTATATTTTTTATTTTTTAAGACTTTTAAATTTATCTTAAAGAATTATACCATAATCCTTATGGAACTTATTTTAATAAAACTTTAAAAAACTAACTCAACCTACTCCAATCTAAAATTTCCCAAAATAACAATTTTATTAAGGACAAAAGTGACAATCGATTAATCCTCTCATCTTCGTTAGGAGACATAACAAGTACATTGTCAAAGAATTTTTCAATATCGTCGGAAAACTCATTTAAGAAGTCATAACTGAGAAGTACTTCGTAATTACCTTCTAATATATCGTTGAAGATCTCATTCTTTATTTTTAAATAATCTTCATAAAGTTTTTTCTCAAAAGGAGAGCTAAGCAAATTCTCACTAACTTCTTTAGGGGTAAAATCTTTTGGAAGTATCCTATAAAGCCTATTTAATGCTTTCTTTAGTTTCTCATAAGATTCTTTTTCTTTAAACTTACTTATAAAATCTAATCTTCTTTTTAATCTCCACATCTCGTCATATCCCACTTCCATTACAGCGTCCACTATATCAATAGAATACCTATCTAATAATAGATTTCTTAACCTTTGTCCAATAAAACCCATACCTTTATCAATTTGAGATAAAGGATATTTCTCCCCAAAGTTGTAAATCTCAAAAGATTTAACAAAAAGATTTCTCAAGTTTAATTTAAGACTGCTCTCTAAAAGAAGCCTCAAAAGCCCTCCACTTATCCTCCTTAACCCTATAGGATCTTCAGATCCTGTGGGAAATAGATCTAATGCAAAATATCCAGTAAGACTGTCTATTCTGTCGGCTATGCCTAAAATAGAGGCAAGAAAATTACTAGGAAGCCTATCATCTAATGTACGAGGATAAATGTACTCCCCTATTACTTCAGGTATAGGATCCTTCTCCCCACTAATTTCAGCGTATATTCTTCCCATAATACCATGCAGTTCAGGATATTCACTAACCATCAAAGTACCTAAGTCAGCCTTGTAAAGGTTTACAGATCTTTCCAAAATCTTATTTTCCTCAGAACTTAAACCTAAAATATTAGCTATTTCTCTAACAAGAATTCTTACCCTTTCTACTTTATCTTTTATAGTCCCTAATTGTTCCTGAAATATAATCCCTGATAGCTTTTCAGTATACTTTTCCAAAGGATGCTTAGTATCCTCGTGATAATAATACTCCGCATCTGAAAGTCTTGCCTTCAAAACTTTTTCATTACCTTGTATCACTATATCTTTATAATTGTCAGTACCATTTCTTATCACAATGAACTTATTAGTCAAATTTCCATCAGCATCTCTCAAAGGAAAATATCTCTGCTTTTTCTCCATGGTAATAATAAGCACAACTTCAGGTAGAGCTAAATATTTTTTATCAAACTCTCCTAAGAGAGCTGTAGGATATTCTACTAAATAATTAACCTCCTTTAGAAGATCATCTTCATAATCAAGGATAAAAGAATTTTCATTAGCAATTTTATTAATTTGCTTTAAAATCTCATTCTTTCTCTCTTCTTGATCTACAATAATATAATTTTCTCTCATTACATTGAGATAAGAGTCAGCATCTCTTATCTCAATAGGAATCTGTGGTAGAAATCTCGGCGGTCTTGAGTACCTAGAAGATTTAATTCCTGCAATCTCAACTTCTATTTCAGTGTCCCCATATAAAGCTACAATCCATCTTATGGGTCTGCCAAAATAGAAGTCTACATCTCCCCACTTCATCATTTTAGGAAATCTTATACTTTTTAGAAGAGATGTTATATAATCTGGAAGTATCTCTAAGGTATTCATTCCCTCTTTAACTTTCCTTAGAAAAATATATTTACCTTTTGGTGTCTCTTCTATATGAAGATCCTCTAAAGATGCTCCATACTGTTCCACAAATCTTTTTGCAACTTCAGTCCACATTCCATCTTTGTAACCAATATGAGCTGCTGGTCCCCCTAATTTCTTCTTCTTGAGCCTCTTGTTTTTCACCGAGATTTTCTATATAAACCACAAGTCGTCTTGGAGTAGCCCAAATTTTAACACTTTCAAGACTTATCTTTTTATTCTTAAAGTACTCCAACGAGAAGTCATACATCTGCCCTATAGCAGGATCAATAAAATGAGCAGGCATCTCTTCAGTTCCTATCTCTAACAGAAAATTCTTACCCAATTTGAGCTTCCTCCTTTCTCCATGCCTTGTTAAGAAGAGGAAAACCTAATGCCTCTCTACTCTTTAAATAATTCTCAGCAGCCTTGGCAGCAAGGCGTCTGATGCGAGATATATACTGGCTTCTTTGTACTACACTTATAGCCCCCCTAGCATCAAGTAAATTAAAAGTATGAGAACACTTTAATACATAGTCATAACCTGGAAAAGTCAAACCTTCACTTAATAGTCTTTCTGCCTCTTTCTCATATTCATTAAACAGAAGTCTTAACCTTTCTACATCTGCCAACTCAAAGTTATAAATACAATTCTCCACCTCGCTTTGAAGATGAATGTCCCCGTAAGTTATACCGTCCTGCCACTTTATATCCTTGAAATCATCTATACCTTGGATATACATAGCAATACGTTCAAGACCGTAAGTAATTTCAGCTGAAATTGGAAAGAGATCAAATCCACCACATTGCTGAAAATATGTGAATTGAGTAATTTCCATCCCATCAAGCCAAACTTCCCATCCTATTCCCCAAGCACCTAAGGTTGGAGACTCCCAATTGTCTTCTACAAATCTAATGTCATGTTTTTCTATATCTATTCCAAGATACTCTAAACTTTCAATATAAATTTCCTGAACATTAGCAGGAGAAGGCTTTAAGATTACTTGGTATTGATAATAATGTTGGAGTCTATTAGGATTTTCTCCATATCTACCATCGGTAGGTCTCCTAGACGGTTCCACATAAGCAACATACCAAGGCTCAGGACCTAATACCCTAAAGAAAGTAGCAGGATTCATAGTCCCTGCGCCCACTTCTATATCGTAAGGCTGCTGAATAATACATCCTTGCTTATGCCAGAACTCATTTAGCTTGAATATAATCTCCTGAAAAAGCATAATTCATACCTCCTGCTCAATTCTTTCTATCATCCTACCTATTAAGTTCAAGTTATCAAAACTATTTATATACTTTTCTCTTACTATTTCATCAAAAGTTTTATCGAGGATTTCATTAAATTCCATAACCTCTCTTAGATCTACTTTTACAGAACCTATGTCCTTACATTCTTCACAGTAAACTACATTATCTCTAAGATTAAAATACATATAATCATTCTTTGACAGATCTTTTATACATTTTTTGCATTTCAATTCCAACTTACCCATATATCCTAACCTTTGTAAAAGCTTTATTAAAAAGACATCCCCTAAATATTTATCTATAAGTCGCCAACTTTTTAAAAAATTATAAAAATAACTATAAATAACTAAATCTTTAACCTCTAAAGGTATAAATTTATCAGCCCTTCTAATATAATCAGATATTAAAATGAACTTGTCTACATCTTCTAATATCTCTAAGAATTTCTCATAAGATTCCCAGGAAATTAGTAAATCAACTTCTCTTCTCCTTACGAAATACCCTCTTCCAACAGAAAAAATACTTACTTTTCCCCTCAAACGATTTTTGATTTTCAAAGCCCCTTTTGCAATTGCGAAAAATTTTCCCTTCTCTTTACCATAAATTGTCAATAAAAGATCACCTTCTCCTATTTTCTTCTTGAACAAGATTATCCCTTCTTCATAGTAATATCTACTCTCTAAGCTCATTTATTATGTTCACTCCGCTAGAAGTACCAATCCTGTCTGCTCCTGCATTTATCATCTCTAAAGCCTGTTCAAGGGTCCTGATACCCCCTGCAGCCTTTACTTTTAATTTATCTCCAACCACAGATTTTAATAATCTGACATCTTGGACTGTAGCTCCTTGAGGACCAAACCCAGTAGATGTTTTTACAAAATGAGCACCTGCTTCTTTTATTATCTCTGTAGCATATATCTTTTCTTCGTCTGTCAAATAGCATGTTTCAATTATCACCTTGACTATTCTACCTTCTGCCGCTTTCACAACTTCTTTAACCTCAGAAACCAAATAATCTTTTCTTCGATCTTTCAAAGCTCCAATGTTTATAACCATATCAAACTCTTCAGCTCCAAGCTTAAGGGCTTCTTGTACTTGGCATACCTTCATGTTAATAGTTCCTGCTCCCAAGGGGAAATCAACAACCGTACATATCTTAACATTAGAACCTCTCAAAAACTCCCTTGCATAAGAAATATAATAGGGATTTATACACACAGAATAAAAGCCATATTCTTTTGCCTCTTTACACAATTTTTCAATATCGGATAATAAAGCATTTGGTTTCAAAAGAGTATGGTCTATCTTTTGAGCAAGCTCATATTTATTCATTTTTTTCACCTCATTCATATCCTAACTCTCTTAACATTTCTGGTTTTTTTCTCCACTTCTCTCTTACCTTTACCCAGAGATCAAGATAAACTTGCTTTTGATAATAAGCTTCAATCTCCATTCTAGCTAAAGTACCTATTTTTTTGAGCATCTGACCATCTTTTCCAATAATAATTGCTTTTTGAGTTGGTCTTTCCACAACAATAGTTGCTCTAATATATAGTAAATTACCATTTTTTCTTTCCTCAATCTCATCTACGTAAACCGCTACTGAATGAGGAACCTCTTGATAAGTTAGATGAATTATTTTCTCCCTTATTATCTCCGAAATAAAAAACTTATCGGTTTGATCAGTTAACATATCTGGAGGATATAAAAAAATCACCCTCAGGAGCAATTTCTTTAAGTTTTTCTATAAGCAATTCTTTATTAGTACCATAAAGTGCTGAGATTTCCATAATCCTTTCTTCTTCAACCCCTAAAGAAATAACCTCCTTCTTTCTTTCTTCGAGAACCTTTGGTGATACCATATCTATCTTGTTTAACAATACTAAATAAGGTTTACCTTGATCTTTAACAAATTTTAGTAAAGTTCTGTTATCCTCATCTAGTTCTACCGATGAATCAATAACATAAAGAACAATATCAGAATCTTCGATTGTTTTCTTAATTGTTTTCTGCATATATTCTCCCAACAAGTGTTTAGGAGGAAACCAACCAGGAGTATCAAGAAAAATAAATTGTGCATCTTCAAGGGTGAGAACACCGAGAATTCTTTGTCTTGTTGTTTGAGGCTTGTCAGCTACAATAGAGACCTTTTCCCCTACCAAGAGATTAATCAAAGTTGATTTTCCGGCGTTAGGTTTACCCACTATTCCTATGTAAGCAAGTTTTGTATTTGCCATTACTTGTCAACCTCCAAATTAAATCCTAAAGGTAAAATATCTCTTACTTTATAGATCAAAAATGTATCTTCCTTCTTGTTATAAAGTAAAATCTCCATTTCAGGTGAAAACTCGAACATTACCTGTCTACACGCTCCACAGGGTGGAACTCCATTTCCATCTTTTCCTACTATGACTATTTTTGAAAACTCCCTTTTACCTTCACTCACTGCCTTAAATATAGCTAACCTTTCTGCACAAATTGTTAAACCATAGGATGCATTTTCAATATTAGTTCCAAGATATACATTTCCATCTTTAGTAAGCAAAGCAGCTCCTACAGGAAAATTAGAGTAAGGAGAATATGAATTTTCTAAAGCCTTCATTGCTAATTCATAAAGTTTCTTATTATCCATTTCTCTTCTCTTTCTCTTTTATTACATTTTCTATAAAACCTTTGAATAAAGGATGAGGATTTAAAGGTCTTGACTTATATTCTGGATGAAACTGTGTAGCCACAAAGAAGGGATGACTAGGTATCTCGATAATTTCCACCAATTCACCATCGGGAGATGTTCCTACAATTTTTAATCCATGCTTCTCAAAGATCTCCCTATATTTATTATTTACCTCATACCTATGTCTATGTCTCTCATATATTAACTCTTGCTGGTAATATTTATAGGACAGAGATGATTTATCCAATATACATGGATAAGCGCCAAGTCTCATAGTTCCGCCTTTTTCATTGATATTTTTTTGATTAGGCATTAAATCAATTACAGGATCCGGAGTATTTTCGTCAAACTCACTACTATTAGCATATTTTAGTCCTATACTTCTCGCAAACTCGATTACAGCACATTGAAGTCCTAAACATAGACCTAAAAAAGGTATATTATTTTTTCGTGCCCAGCGAATACCTTCTATCATACCCTCTACTCCTCGAGCTCCAAAGCCTCCAGGAACCAATAAACCTTCAGTTCCTTTAAGAACCTCTTCTACATTTTCAGCATTAACTTTATCACTTTCTACCCATCTTATATTCAGTTTTACCCCATAAAATCTTGTAGCATGCTTTAGAGCCTGTACAACACTTATATAAGCATCAGGTAAAGTAACATACTTTCCAAGAATCGTAATATTCACTTCTCCATTGAGTTCTTTATTAACCATTTTCCTCCAATCTTCAAGATCGCTATTTCTATTTTCTAAACCCAACAATTTACACACTAAATCCCCTAATCCTTCTTCTTCAAAATAAAGAGGAATGGCATATAAATCCTCTACATCCACTCCTGTAATCACTGCCTCTGGTTCTACATCGGTAAAGAGAGCAATCTTTTCTCTAATACTCTTTGGAAGTTTGGTTTTTGCCCTACATAAAATTATATCTGGCTGTATGCCAATACTTCTAAGCTCCTTTACACTATGCTGAGTAGGTTTCGTCTTCAATTCCCCTGTAGGGAAAAGAGATGGTACCAGAGTTACATGAAGATATATGACATTATCTCTTCCCACATCTTTTCTAAATTGTCTTGCCGCCTCTAAAAATGGCAAGCCCTCAATATCTCCCACGGTACCACCAATCTCAACAAGAACAATATCAGCTTTTGTCTCTCTCGCCACTAATTTAATACTCTCTTTTATTTCTTCAGTGATATGAGGAATTATCTGTACTGTGGATCCAAGATATTTCCCTTCTCTCTCTTTTTTAATAACCGAAGAATATATCTTTCCGGTAGTTACATTATTTATTGCAGAAAGATTAACATCTAAGAATCTTTCATAATGTCCTAAGTCAAGATCAGTTTCAGCACCATCTTCCGTCACAAACACTTCCCCATGTTGATAAGGATTCATAGTACCAGCATCCACATTTATATAAGGATCAAACTTTAGAGCTGTAACATTAAATCCCTTACTCTTTAATATTCTTCCTAAAGAAGCAGTAGTTAATCCTTTTCCAAGAGAAGATATGACTCCACCTGTTACAAATATAAATTTAGTACTACTCATTTTTCTCCTCTTCTCCTTCTTTTTTAGTTTTTCTTATTATTTTTACTTTTTCTTATCCTTTGTCTTCTAACACTTTCTATCACTATAATCAAGTCTCCAAGATCTATCTGTTCTCCACGAGATGGTACTCTATTTAATAAGTCTAATATAAGCCCACCTAACGTATCATATTCTGTCTCAGGTAAAGTTATACCCCAAGTTTCCTCAAGGATATCATTTAACTCATAAATATTCATTTTAGCATCCACTATTAGCGTATTTTCATCTAGAAAATTAAACTTGTTTTCTTCTTTATCATACTCATCTTCTATTTCACCAACAAGTTCCTCTAACACATCTTCAAGGGTTACAAGTCCAGCAGTACCACCGTACTCATCTACTACTATCGCTAAATGAGCCTTCTTTTTTCTCATTTCATTAAAAAGCTCATTTATTTTCATATTCTCAGGAACATATATTACATCTCTTAGAATATCTTTTATTTTTACATTAGGATCTTTTTCTGCGAGAGCCTTCAAGACATCTTTTGCATGTACTATTCCTACTATATTATCAATACTACCCTCATAAACTGGAATTCTCGAATGTCCTTCTTCTATAATTTTCTTCCAAACTTCTTTAAGAGGACTATCCACACTAACACAAACCATATCTATTCTAGGAACCATGATTTCATGAACTTCAGTATCAGTAAATTCTAAAACATTACTTATAAGCTCTTTTTCTTCCTTCTCAATAATACCTTCCTTTTCTCCTACATTTACAAGGGTTAAAAACTCATCCACAGTTGCAAAAGGAGATATATTTTCTTGAGTTTTACCCATAAATTTATAAAAGATATTACTAAAACCTAGAATTAATCTTGTTATCGGAAGAAAAATTATATAAAAAGGATAGAAAATATTAATTGCCCTCAAAGCATATTTCTCTTTTAGTTTCAAACCAAAACTCTTAGGAATTACCTCTCCAAATACTACAATGAAAAAAGTACTTAATCCTGTAGCAATCGCAATACCAAAATTTTTAAATGCAGAAAGAGCTATCTTGGTCGCTATTGCTGAGATCAAAACATTTACAAGATTATTGGCAATAAGAATTGTACTAAGCACTTTTTGACTGTCTTCCATAAGCTTAATAAGTCTAAGTGCTCTTTTATCTCCGTTATCTGCTAAATGATGGAGTCTAATTTTTGGAAGAGAAAGTAGAGAAGTTTCAAGAGCCGATAAAAATCCTGAAATAACTAATAAAATAAAAAGTGATAAATATTCCAGTTTAACCTCACGCCCCTTTAAATTAATCTGGAGATATATCTAAAGAATATTAATAACCCTGATACCAATGCCATCAAAGCCAAAATAAAAACAGCAGAAGCAGAGAGATCTTTAACTACCTTTATTTTAGGAGAATACTCTTCGGAGAGAACATCCATTGCCCTTTCAATAGATGAGTTAAAAAACTCAGCACTAATCACCACACCACACCACATAATTATTAATAGCTTATCTGTTGAATCAAAATTTAAAACTATTGATAAAATTATGACAATTATTGCTATAAATGCTTGAATTTTTATATTTCTTTCATATTTCAAGCCAAAAACTAAACCCTCTATAGCTTTTGACACACTTTCAATAAGATTTCTATTTCTCATTATCTCCAAAGAGAAATCAGATTTTTAGTTTCCTTTTCCATTTCCCTATAGTCCTCTTCCTTTTCATGATCATAACCAAGTATATGCAAAAGTCCATGTAAGGTCAAAAAAGCAACTTCATCTATAAGATTTTTATTATTTTCCTCCGATTGAACGCGAGCAGTGTCTATAGATATATAGATTTCTCCAATTATTCTTCCCTTAGGATCCTTTCCAAGAGAAAAAGAAAGAACATCGGTAGACGCATCTTTTTTCCTATATTTATTATTAAGCTCTCTTATCTTTTCTATCATTCACGAAAACTACTGATATATCATACTTGTTAGGAAGAAGTCCCTTCTTCTTTAAAACTTCCTTAACAAAATTTTTAATCCTCTCATTCTCTTTCTTTTCAAAATACCCATTTAAATCAAATACATTAACACTCATTTATTTTGTCTCCCATCTTTCGTAAGCTTTTATGATCTCCTTCACTATATCATGTCTTACTACATCTTTTTCAGTAAGTTCCACAAAACCTATACCTTTTATACCTTTCAATACTTCCCAAGCATGATTCAATCCAGAAGTTTTACCTATATCAAGATCTGTTTGTGTTATATCCCCTGTAACAACCATTTTACTGCCTTCTCCAAATCTTGTAAGAAACATTTTCATCTGCATAGGAGTAGTATTTTGAGCCTCATCCAAAAGTATAAAAGAATATTTAAAAGTCCTTCCCCTCATATAAGCAAGAGGGGCAACTTCAATTATATTTTTCTCTACATACTTAGTAAGTTTCTCAAATCCCAACAACTCTTCTAAGAAATCATAGAGAGGCCTTATATAAGGATCTACTTTCTGCTGAATGTCCCCAGGGAGAAAACCTAACTTTTCCCCTGCTTCTACTACTGGTCTTGTTAAGATCATCTTCTGTACAAGATTATTCTTTAACATATTCAAGCCTACTGCTATCGCAAGAAAACTTTTTCCTGTGCCTGCAGGACCTTTTGCCAACACTATATGATTTTTCTCAATTTCTTCTACATATCTTTTCTGCCCTGGGGGTTAGTATCCTTACTATCTTCTTATCAAAAACAAATACCCTATGACTTTGAAAAGTTTCACCTTTCTTAGAAACAGATATTTGATCCAAAAGAAAAGCTTCCACCCTTTTTACGGACTCTGGCTCTCCGTAAATCACTACCTTATTGTCTTCTAACTTAATTTTTACATTATCTATTTCTTCTAATGACTCGAGGTTTTTCAATATATCTTCTTTATAAATTGCTACCTCTTTTGGAATTACTATCTCTGTCCTTGTTAATGCTCTCTCCATAAAAATTTATTTACTTCTTTTTCTTAGATTGAGTCTTTTTTTCTATTTCTTTTTTCGCTAGGCTTTTCATAATACTCGTGTCTGCGAATATCTGCAAGAACGCCATCCTCCTGCAATTTTTTCTTAAATCTTTTTAATGCACTATCAAGGCTTTCATCTTTTCCTACTCTTACTTCAGTCACAATCTTCCCTCCTTTCTTATAATTTAGCTTTTACTTTGCTTTCTAAATGCTCACCTAACACTTTCTCATTCTCTTCATCTATCGTCAATAATCTTACCTTTGTATAATCACCCTCTTTCAATAACAGATTACTCTTAAACTCTACTTTTATATAATTTTCAGTGGTACCCCTGTACACATCTCCTTCTTTTTCCTCAACCATCACCTCTATTTCTTTACCTAAGAATTTACTTACATATGTTTTCCATAACTTGCTACTTAATTTTATCAATTTTTCTTTTCTTTTTGTAATTATTTCATAAGGCAAAGGCTTAAGATCATACGCCTTAGTAAAAGGACGTGGCGAAAAAGGAAATACATGTATTCTCATAAAACCTATTTTTTCCGCAAAAAGATAAGTATTGTTGAAATTTTCTTCACTCTCCTCAGGATAACCTACTATTATGTCGGTAGTGATAGCTATATTAGGCACCTTTTCTCTTAGTTTACAGATAATATTTTCAAAATATTTTGTATCATATCTTCTATTCATCTTTTTCAAAATATCATCATCACCACTTTGGAGAGGTATATGCCAATGTTTACACAACTTAGGATGATCTGCAAGTTCTATAAGATTTTCTGTGATATCCATAGGCTCTATAGAACTCAATCTTATTTTTGCTAATCCATCTATTTCAAAAAGATTTAAAAGAAGTTTATAAAGAGCATCCTTATCTCCCCAATCGCTTCCATAAGTCCCCAATCTTATACCTGTTAGAATAATTTCCTTAAAACCACTCTCAACAAGTTTCTTTGCTTCCTCAACTACTTTATCTAAGGGTTTACTCCTCTCTCTACCTCTTAAATAGGGCACTATACAGTATGAGCAAAAATTATTACAACCATCTTGAATCTTCAGAATTGCCCTCGCTCGATCTTCTGAACTAACAAAACCTGAATTCTCATCTCCCCCAAAAAATCTCCATTTCTCTTTATTATCCAGTATTAAATCTACAGGAATAATTTCTGAAGATAATTTGAGTCTTTCAGAATAACATCCTGCAAGGATAATTTTAGCCTCAGGGAAATGATTTTTAATAAAATTAATTAGCCTTCTTGCTTTTCTCTCAGCTACATGAGTTACAGCACAACTATTTATGAATATTAAATCAGCTTTTTTGTCCAAATGGAACAACTTCGAAGCCTAAATTCCTTGCCAATATTTTTAAATGCTCAGTTTCATATTGATTTACCTTACACCCAAAAGTATAAAAAGCAATCTTTCTCAAGATATTAAATTAAGCCTAAGCCTCCTTTCTCATAGAGAAGGAGAGCTGAAGCTACGATTGCGGCTGTTTCAACCTTCAGTATTCTCGGTCCCATATTAAAAAAAATACCTCCGTATTTCTTCATGAGCTCAATTTCTTCATCAGTGAAACTTCCCTCTGGACCTATAAAAAGAAAAATCTTATCTTTAATTTCTCTCCTATTCATAATATCTTTTAAACCTAATTCGGCCCCTTCCCACGCAACCACTATATCAAAATCTTTTTCCTTTGCTAAACCTAAACACTCTTCCAAACTCTTAACTTGATACAATAATGGCAACCTATTCCTTCCACACTGTTTAACTGCTTCTCTTATGATCTTATTCCATCTTTCATATTTTTTGACTAAGCCGTCTTTTGATAAGTTTACAATACTCCTTTGAGTTTGTAAAGGAATAAAACCTACAACTCCAATTTCGGTACATTTTTCTAAAATAATTTCCCAGGATTCTCTCTTAGGTAGACTTTGACACAGATAGACCTCAACATTAGATTCTTTATCCTCCAACTCCCCTATAATTCTGCATACTATCTTGTCTTTTTCTATTCTTTCTACATAAGTCTCATATATTTTTAAGTTGTAATTTACATTGATTTTTTCTCCTTCTCTTACTCTTAAAACATTAACAAGATGAAAAATATCCTCTTTGTCCTCTATGTAAAGTAAGTCTGGTTCTTTAAAAGAAGTGGCAAAAAACGTAGGTGACATACTATCAATCATTCACCCAAAATCTGCGTAAGCTTCTCTGATAGAGTCTTACCGATCAATTCTACAAAAGCAAGCATTCTTTCATATTTCATTCTCTTAGGTCCTATCATCCCTATAGACCCAGTAATATTCTCGCCTAAGGAATAAATCGTAGTTATAACACTACAATCACTGAGCTCTGGAATATTTATCTCCTGTCCAATAAGTATGGTAAGCCCCTTATTCAAAAAAGCAGTGAACAATAAAGATGATAGAGTTTTTTCTTCTTCTAATACATCTACTAAAGTTTTTACTTTGTTAATATCCTGAAATTCTAAATGATTTAAGATTTTAGAAAGTCCAGCTACAAATACTCCTTCTTCTTTTCCTGCATAAATTAGCTCTTTTAATATATCTTTTAATGTTTTAATAATCTCGGAAGGAATGCTAAGTTTTTTACTCTCTCTATCTAAATCCCAATATATTTTTTGTAATTCTTTGTTTCCAAATTTTCTATTCAACTCTAACTTTACCTTTTGCAACTCATCTTCCGTAATAGGAGTTGATAATTTTATAATTTTTTCCTTAACTACACCTGTTGAGGTGGTTACGATAATAACTACAGTCTCTTCTCTCAAATCTACGAACTCTATCTTCTTAAGAGTTGCCTCCCTTAATTGTGGGTACAAAACAACCCCAATAAAAGACGTCCTTTCAGACATTAATTCAGCCACTTTTCTAAGAAGACTCTCCCAATCAAGAACCGAAAAGATTATACTATTTGCGATCTTAACATCTTCCTCATGTAATTCGTACCCATCCAGCAAAAAATCCACATAGAACCTATAACCTCTATCTGAAGGAATTCTTCCTGCCGAAGTATGAGGCTGTATCAAGTACCCTTCTTCCTCAAGATCTGCCATTTCATTACGTATAGTAGCTGGACTCCACCCCAATAGGTACTTCTTAGCTAGTACCCTTGAGCTTACTGGATGAGCCGATTCTATATAATCTTTTACAGTTATTTTTAATATAATCTTTTTTCTTTCGTCTAACAAATTTAGCACTCTCCTTATTCAATTGCTAAAATATCCAATAAAATATTAGCACTTAATTTTACTATATGTCAATAGTAATTGATAATAGTTATAAATTTTAAAAATTATGTACTTTGTTTGTGTGTACCTCCTTTATAAGGTTGATAAGGTACAGGGATATACTGAACAGAAGGTCTAGTTCCAGGAGATTGAGGATACAAACTCATAAGAGCATAAATTTCTTTTGGCAATCCAACTTTTACTGGAAGACCTAATTTTTGAGCCTCTTCAACCGTTATAGGATAATCATGAGTCCAAGTACCTGTAGAAAGAATTTCTGCAATCTCTTTTGCTTTTTCTTCAGACATTTTATCTTTTAACAATTCAAAAACCGATTCCTTTACTTGTCTAATTGCTTTTTCTGCCACATCTCCAAGAATTAGGGTCTTATCCTCAACCTTCTCTACTCCTTTTTTATTAATAGCATTTAAAATCGATGCAGCAGGATACTCTCCAAGTTGAGGATCCACAGGACCAAGAACTGCATTCTCATCCATTACAATTTCATCTGCTGCAAGAGCTATAAATGTACCTCCTGACATAGCATAATGAGGTACAAAAACAGTAACTTTACCTTTATGATTCTTTAATGCATGAGCTATCTGCTCAGCCGCCAAGACTAATCCACCTGGAGTATGTAAGATTAAATCGATAGGCATATCCTCAGGAGTCAATCTTATAGCTCTCAAAACTTCTTCTGAATCCTCAATATTAATATATCTTGCGATGGGAATACCTAAAAAGTTCATAGTTTCTTGCCTATGTATAAGGGTTATAACCCTTGATCCTCTTTTTTTCTTCAAGAGTCTGAATTAGACGAAACCTTTCAGCCTCTATCACTCTTTGTCTGACTATCGGAGAAAGACTGCTTAATATAAATATGATCCAAAAAATATCCCAAAAACCCATTCAAAAACACCTCCTCTTCTAACCTAAGTAATAATAAAACCAATATTTTCTTCTTCTAAAATATTTCGCTAAAATAAAACCAAACACAAACCCCCCCCAATATGTGCCCACCAAGCTATACCCCCGCTAATATCAATTAAGAGCGAAAATAAACCTGAGGAAACCTGAAAGTAAAAACCAAAGTCCTATATACAAAAATGCAGGAATGTAAATAAAATCAATAAAGAAAATAAAGAAAGTAATAGTCAAAACTCTTGCTAAAGGGAAATATCTTATATAGGCTCCCAAAACCCCTGCTATTGCTCCACTTGCTCCTATAGCGGGAATATAAGGATTACTACTGAAAAAGACCTGAGTCATTCCTGCTAAAATTCCTGACAAAAGATAAAAAATTAAATATCTAAAGTGTCCCATGGCATCTTCCACATTATCTCCAAAGATATACAGATAAAGCATGTTACCAATAACATGAGACCACCCACCATGTAGAAACATAGAAGTAAAAAGGGTTAAAATACCATGCGGAAGCAGAGCTATGTTAAAAAACCTATAAGGTATCACACCATATTTAAATATTATGTTTTCCAAAACCCTTTGTGGCAAAGAGATTTCCCATAAAAATACAAGAATATTTGAAATAAGAAGAATTGTATTAACTATAGGATACCTTCTTGATGGAACATCATCTTTTAAAGGAATCATTTGTCTTATTTTAACCTCTCTTCAATAAAGCTTAGCAAACTTAAAAAATCGCTATTGCTTCAATTTCAATTTTTACATTCTTAGGTAAAGCGGAAACTTGTACAGTTGATCTTGCCGGAAAATTACTGGAAAAATATTCTTTATAAACCTCATTCATCTCAGAGAATTCTGATAAATCCACCATAAATACGGTAGTTTTTACTATATTGTTTAGACTTCCACCTATAGATTCTAATATAGCCTTTATATTTTCCAAAACTCTCCTTGTCTGTTCCTTTATCCCCCCTTCTACTATATTTCCTGTTTCTGGATCAATAGGAATTTGCCCAGAAATGAAAACCATATTTCCAACTTTCACTCCTTGAGAATAGGGCCCAATAGCAGCAGGAGCCTTAGAAGTTGAAATTATCTCTTTCATATTTTACCCCCTTTACAATAAGCATCTAAAAATAATTTTAACTTACTAAAAGCCAAAAATCTATGGCTGTATTTATTTTTCTCAGACTTGTCTATTTCTCCAAAAGTTTTATCAAGAAGCGGGAAATAAAATATAGGGTCATAACCAAAACCCTTTTCACCTTTTGGCTCATAGGCAATGTATCCTTCTACTTTTCCTCCCGTGATGATTTTTACATCCTCTTTCATATCATAAAACACAGCTTTACATATAAATCTTGCTTTTCTATCTTCCCAAGGAGTATCTTTCATCTTCTCTAAAACCAGACTTATCTTTTCTTTATATCCCACATTTCCACCAAATCTTGCGGAATAAATCCCTAATTCCCCTTGTAGAGCGTCAATTTCAAGACCTGAATCTTCAGCAATTACAGGATAGCCTGTAATCTCAGCAACATATTTTGCTTTAATAAAAGCATTCTCTTCATAACTTTTTTCCTGTTTCTTCAGGAAGATCCATATCAAATTCCAATTCTTTCAAAGTTTTTATTTGATCTTTATATTCAGAAAGAATCTCTAATATCTCTCTCACTTTACCTTCATTTTTTGTTGCTAATACAATAATTCTCTTATCCATACCTACAAAAGACCAAGAGCCTTCTTTTGTATCTCAATTAACTTCATAATACCCTGTTTAGCAAGGTTAAGCATCTGCTGAAGTTGCTCGTAAGTAAAAGGAGTCTTTTCAGCTGTTCCTTGAATTTCAACAAACTTACCACTCTCTGTCATAACTACATTCATATCAACTTCTGCTCTCATATCCTCATTAGCAGAAAGGTCAAGAAGTATTTCACCATCTACAATTCCAACACTCACAGCAGCCACAAATTCTTTTATAGGTATCTCTTTTATAACTCCATCTCTCTTTAGTTTCTCTAAAGCATCATAAAGGGCTACAAAAGCACCTGTTATAGCAGCAGTTCTTGTACCTCCATCTGCTTGAATTACATCAGTATCAATCCATATTGTTCTCTCACCAAGCTTACTAAAGTCAATAACTGCCCTTAACGACCTACCTATGAGTCTCTGAATTTCTTGAGATCTTCCATTAATTACTCCTTTAACTACATCTCTAACTTTTCTCTCTGGGGTTGAGCCAGGAAGCATTCCATATTCAGCTGTTAGCCAACCTTGGTTTGTACCTTTGAGAAACGGAGGCACCTTCTCTTCCATAGAGACCGTGCATATAACTTTTGTTTCTCCCATCTCAATTAAGACAGAACCTAAGGGGTATTTCAAATATTTTCGCGTTATCTTTACAGGCCTTAAATCTACATTAGATCTTTTATCAATCCTTATCATATCTACCTTCCCTTTCTTTAAGTTTATTAACTATTTTATCATATTCCTCTATATCAACGAATCCAACGAGCAAGTAATCTCCCTCTTCTTCATCAAAGATAAGATCAGGATATAGACAAAACTCTCTTATCTCCTTCGTATTTTTTACATGTAGTCTTGGACCTGTACAGGATATAATACGATCACCTATCTTAATATGCTGCCTATCCACATAAGACACTTCTATACCACTCTCAATGTATTTTTTAACCTCTTCTTCTATTTCAGAGGGATCTATCTTAATTTTTTCTCTCAATCTTATTACAAATCCATGTCTAACATCGCTATGCCCTTCAATATAACGAAAATACCCATGATCTTCTAAGACCATTCCCGTTAGATCCTCAGCAGTATGGGCTTGTAACCTATACTTCAAAGAAGTAAAAACAATTTTAACAATATCTTCTGGTAAAGGACCAAAAATATTTGGCCTTGAGACAATAACCTCCTCACCTATACCTATAAGTAGATCCGCATTTCTTTTTATATAAGGATAAATCAACTCAAAATGTTCACAGACAATTTTTTTATCTTCCTCTAATGCTTTCAAAATTGCCTCGGCTATGAGATATATAGGATAAAAGGCCAATTCGAATCTTATATCGACATGATATATATATTCATAAAATTTTCCCCTCTCATAATCCTCAACAAGAGGTAAAGGTCTTCTATATACTCCCTCATCATCATTTGTTAAATTAAGCCCAGGGAACATTCCTCTAATTAAAAGAGATTTGCCTGAACCAGAATCACCTATTAATCCTATCAATTTATCTTCGTGGGATAGAAAATTTTGACCAATAACAGACCCAAGAAGCTGAAGACGAGCTTCCCCTCTTGGAGCATAATAAACTGCTTCCCTCAGTAGAACCTTAGGATGTATCATCAAATCTCCCAGAAAGAATTCCCTTTAGAATCAATAGCCATCAAAACAGGGAAATCAAGAACCTCTAAATAGTAAACAGCTTCAGGACCAAGTTCAGGAAAAGCCACAACTTTCATACTTTTGATTCTATCCCCTAAATAAGCGCCAGCTCCCCCTACTGTTACAAGATAAAAACCCTTATATTTTCTGATTGCTTCTATTACTTCTCTACCCCTTAAGCCTTTCCCAATAAAACCTTTCACTCCATTTTTCATAAGCTTTGCCACAAAAGGGTCCATTCTTTTACTCGTAGTAGGACCTGCAGATCCAACCACCCTACCAGGAGGTGCAGGCGAAGGTCCCATATGGTAAATAATAATATCTTTTAGATTAATAGGAGGCTTCAGCCCCTTTTCTAGCATATCTACGATCCTCTTACAAGCCTGATCTCTTGCAGAATACAATGCTCCGTTTAACAATATCCACTCTCCTACGCTAATTTCCTCTAACTTACCAATATCTTCAGGAAGATGAATCTTTTTCATAGCTCAATCCACCCATGCCTTACTGCACAACATTGAAGACTTATAGCAAGAGTAAATCCTGCAATGTGCACAGGATAAATCTCTACATTTACCGCTAATGCCGTAGTTTTACCACCAAGTCCACCAGGACCTATACCGAGAGCATTTATTCTCTCTAAGAGATCATCCTCAAAAGAAGCCCAAAAAGGATCTTGATTATGCTCTCCAATAGGTCTTAACAATGCTTTTTTAGATAAAATTGCAGCCTTTTCTAAAGTACCACCTATTCCAACCCCAACAATTAAAGGTGGACAAGCATTAGGACCAAATAACCTTACATGGTCTACGATCTCATCCATTAACTCTTCTCTTGATATGGTAGGAAGCAAATTCTTTACCGCGCTTGCATTCTCGCTACCAAAACCTTTAATCAATACGTATATCCTTAACTTATTCCCATTAACTATATCATAGTGAATAACAGCAGGAGTATTATCTTCTGTATTAATCCTTCTTAAAGGATCCTTAACTACAGATTTTCTAAGAAAATCATTCACATAAACCGTTCTTACCGCATTATTTATAACATCTTCTATACTCCCACTAATACATAATTCTCTACCAATTTCTACAAATGCTACCACCATTCCACAATCCTGACATAAAGGAAGTTTCTTCTCTTTTGCAATTTTCGAGTTTTCTATAAGAATATCAAGAACGATCTGAGCATTTTTGTTATCTTCTTTCTTCCTTGCCTCTACCAAAGCGCTCTCTACATCCTTAGGAAGGGAAAAATTTATTTCTTCTATTAACTTCACCAGCTCTTTATAGATTTCTTCTTGAGTGATTACTCTAAACATCTAATTCCACCCCTAAAAGGGGAGCATGTTGCTGCGCACCATATACGTCAGTATCACCTGGACTTCCTGACGGAACCTTCCTTTTTATATTAGCCTTCACAGCATTTACAGGATCAAAATATATTACAGAAATAACATCTTCTATATCTATTCCATAAATCTCAGCCCACCACTTTTTTGAAAAATAATCTAGCTCTTTTAGCTTGTGATATATATGGGGATCCTTGAAGATGATATCTATAGTCAATATGAAAGGACCACTATTTTTAGTACGTATTACTTTTGCTAAATCCATTAACTTATATCTCATAACTAAACCTCTACAATCTTTATGGGAAATTCACAATCTTCAGGTTTTATGAGATGGTAGATTCCAAATTCATAGACTTCCCCCCAAATAGTCTCTGAGGGAGAGAAAGGAAAAGCAAGATTTCCAGCAGTAGAAATTCTATTTTCATACCCATAATGAAGAAGCGAAGACCTCAAAAAACCAACTATTGTTTTCACATGGTCTTGATCTTTACCAACAACTTCAATGACAATACCAAGCTCATGAGACAATTTTTTTTCTTTTTCCCTAATCCCCCATAACACCATTTTTTCCATAAACGTGGAAAAATATATTATAATCTTCATTTAGGGTTTTAAAATTTTCTTTTAAAAGAATTTTTTGTTTTTCTAAGACCTCATCTATTTGAGAAATCATGATAGGATCCCTAACACCTGCTATACATACTCCTCTTATACCAAGATACTTCGCTCCTTCTATTTTAATCCATTTTTCTTCAAACTCTACAAATTTCGATCCTTTTACCAAAACAGTTCTATCATCTTTCTGTATAAACACTGATTGGGTAAGATCAATAATTCCATCAGGACCGACCAGATGATAAGGATCACTCTTTTCATATAAAGTATGAGCAGCAACTGACAGAACAGTACATCTTCTATTTTCATTCAAAGGATAAACCTCAAAATGGTCCTCAAAAATGACCCCCATAAGTCCATCCCTTCCACTACCAGGTTCGGCAGCAATCGCTCCACACTCAAGAATTTTTCCTAAATGATATGAAAGGCCTTTTGAATATCCTTTATAAATTGGAATTGCGGAAAAGGGTGCTGGATCGTAGCTTCTTCCAGCTAAGATAATATTTACACCTTTTTCATAAGCTTTGATAAAAGGTGAAATACCTATTTGCGCTACAATATTAGTTATACCGTCAAGATCTTCTAAAGTCAGCTTTGATGATCCATCAAGTTCTCTAATTTTATTTTCTAATATGGCTTTTCTGACAATATTTTTATCAACATCGCTATATATTTTAGCAATTTTAGCCTTAAGATTATTAGCTTCTAAAATCTCCTTGACTATATCAAAGGTCCAATCTAAGGAAGACTTTGTACCACATCCCCCAGAACTTCCAACTAGTAATGGAATATCAAGTTTTAAAGACATTTTTATTAAATACTCTAAATCTCTTTTAGTAGCTTCTCTGTCAACAAAAGAAATGCCTTTTCCTAAATAATAAGGCCCAGGATCCGTTGAACCTGCGTCCACAGCTATAACATCTGGCTTTTCTGAAAAAGCCTTATAGTAAGTCTCTTCAGGAAAACCGTAGCCTAAAATAGCTGTAGGAGAGAATATTTTAATCATCTATTACATTTAGTCCTTTCCTCTTCAATATCCTTAAAGTTCTTATCATCTCATTGTAAACAATCATAAGCCCCTCATCTACACCCATCCCTGGCTTTGCCAATATTTGGTCCGCCTGAGTTGCTAATGCAACATGGACAGAAACTTGAGCAGATCTATCAGTTTCGTTACAACTACCGCCTAAATATGCCCCTATATTGTTTTCCTTGCAATAAAGAACAGCCTCAATAGAGTTGTGTATGCTACCTAATACAGGAGTCTTTATCTGGATCATATCTACAGCTTCTGCCTTTATGAAATCTTTAATATCATTCAAACTATTGCACCATTCATCTGCCACAATATCTACCTTTATACCTTTCTCCTTTAATTTTTTTCTAAGTTTGCTTAAAAATTCTATTTGCAACTCTTTACTTTCCATATCCACAGGGCCTTCAATTCTCAACTTATAAGGATAACAAATTTTTTCAAGTCTACCAAGATATTCCGCTATCTCATCTACATTGTATTGAAAAGCAATTCCTATAGTCCCATAAACATCTATATGAAATACAGGATAATAATTATCGCCTCCTAAAATTCTTACTCTTTCTTTTAACCATCCTAAGTATTCAATCAATTTTTCCCCTCGCCATCCTAATTTTGTCTCTACATTATTAATAAGAGCATGAGGTAAAACATCTACCCGTTTAAGGATCATCTTATCTGCATTGATATACCTCTCATCCCCTGACTGAGCAAAGATTGGAACTTTTTTAATTTCAAAATTTAGTGAATACTCATCTCTAATAATTTCTGTCATTGTTTTCTTGTAATATTTTGCAAAAGTATCAAGAATAACTTGGGAAACCCCATATCTTATAGCAGTATGAAGCTTCTTTCCATTAACCCTCAAATCCTCTAATTTTTGACACATTTCTCTAAAACTACTCCACTTCTCATTCATAAGAAACGGAAAAACCACTTTTTCCAAATCTTTTGCTAAATCCCTTGCCTTAAATAGTGGTTCTCTTCCTCCTGCTCCTGAATATTGAATAGCAGCACAATCCCCAAAAGCAATTTGACCATCATCAAGAAATAACATTACTGATATACTCTCCCCTTTTTGCCTTACAGCCTCATATCCTGAGGTTAAAGGAACTCCTCTATAAGCAAAACCGTCCTCTTTAGCTCCTGCTTTTATAGCCCTCTGATCATCAAAATAAAATCCGTGAAAGTCCTATCGAATAAAAAGCATCTTTAATCATGACAATTCTCCTAACTATCTAGGCCTTCCTACAAGTCTGCCTTTACTTATAGCATATATATCATCTAGAACCATCTGAAAACTAATCTCTCTTTTTTCATACTTAGCTCTTTCTTCTAGTTTCTTCCTATGAAAACTCTTTATCTCTTCATCAAAAGGTAGATTTCCAAAATCAAAAAATCTTACTGCTCCTTCGTTGTCTCTCACCGGCATTACTCTTCCAAGAGTAAATCTACTTGGAGCAAAGGGAACATCAAGCAAACCAGAAGCAAAAGCCCTCACAGTACCTAATACAAAATCCCCTTCTCCAACAGAATATACTGTATTTAATATGCTTCTCACTTCTCTCTCAATAATATATTCTTCTTCTTGAACTTTATTTTTATCAATAAAATCTTGACAATCTAACATTTGCAGAACCTGCCTTGTATTCCTTAAAGCTGCCGCATTGGCTTCCTTTGATGGAATTCCTACTGCCTCTTGAGGAGTTTTTACTATGATCTTTGTAGCTTTTGATAATACCGCAGGAATTGTACCCAAACTTATTACTGCATATGCTCTAGCTTCGTCCTCTGGAAAACCGCCCATAAAGTGATGTAAAACGGTAGTAATATGTACATCATAATATCCAAAACTTGCCAAATACTCTTTTGTTAATCTATCGAGCACATTTATAGCAGCAGTATCCTGAATAACATTTCCACATTGCCCATACCCTACACTAAAGCTTTTTACCCCTTGTTCAGCAGCAAGAAGAGCCTCTATAATCCCAATACTTATAGAAATAGATGGAGGCACAAGAGTACCTGTCAACGGTCCAAAGGATTCTCTGTTTATTATTACACCATTCTCAGCATAAAGTCCCACAAGGTAATCTACATATTGCCAATATAGAATAGAATTCTCTAAAGAGACATCTTTAGCATAAGGAATATTGTATGTAATACCGCCCCCCTCAAAAGAGGTAAATCCAGCTGCCAAGGTAATCTCTGCAAGTAATCTTGCATCTGGCGTTCCATGTCTAATCTCTACAGGTACATCAACGCTTTCTATTATTTCTCTACAGGCCTTAACCCCATAATTTACTGCGGGGAAACCGTTAAGTAATGACTTGCCTTCTCTTAAACTTTCCTCAATGCCAATCTGAGCCTCCCTATACCTATTTTGTCTAGTATAACTATCAATAGTAGTAGGTAATATATCTGCACCACCCTCTTTTTGAAGATATTGCAGTAGAAGAATATGCTCTCTCAATATAGGAACTCCTGCCCTAGGTTGTAACAAAGTTCTTTTTTCTTCATCAGCCTTTTTCAAAACATAATCTGCATATTTCTCCTTAGGTAATGACCTTAAATATGATACTGTTTCTTCAAAATTCACCTCTTTTCCAGTCTCCCAAGAATTTAAGACTTCCTCTCTCATTTTTAGAAAATAATTATGATCCCATTTTTTGTTCTTCAAAACCATAATAATCCCCCATTTTCTCTACATATCTATAAATAAGCTCTTTAGCCTTCTCTTTATCAATTTCAGAAATTACACCTATAGAGAACAATATGTATTCTTTATCAATAAATATCTCTGGAGAAACAGGTTTTAAAACAAAAGGTTCATCCTTGGAATAAACAGCTCCTTTTATTATCATTTTCTTATGAGGATTATAGATTAAAGGTCCACCAGTAAATAATAAATTTTTCACTTCTCTCAAATCTTTTCCATATTGAAAATATAAAGTCCCCATAGGAGTATAAACCACTTCTATATGCCCCACATGCCTTTCCACACTTATTTTTACAGCAAAATAGGCAAGTACTGCATCAAAATACAAGTCCTCATTGTCTTTAGGTATAAACCCAGTATTCTTAGTCAGGAAATATGCCTTCTCTTTAGGATTTATTCTTGATGTATCTAAAAATCTCTTTAACTCCTTCTCATCAACTACTTCCAGTAGAGATAAAGCAGAAACCCTTACACCAAGATCTCCTTCTACACTTCTCTTTACTCTTGGATCTTTTAATCCCTTCCACACAACCCCTGCCTGAGTTGGTGCTCCCTCAGCTACAGAACAAACATCAGTGGTGGCTCCTCCCACATCTACAAGTAAACTTTCTCCATAAATATCCGCAAATACCTCTAAACTTTTTAAAACTGCAAGAGGAGTAGGCATTACTATACCCTCGATAATTTCTTTAACTTTATCAAGCCCTTTTGCGTGAATGATATTTCGAAGAAAAATCTCCCTAATCAGCTCTTGAACTTTATCAATATTGATCACACCATACTCTGGCATTACATTTTCTGTAATGTATATTTCTTTATTACTCTCTTTAAAAATTTTTTCTATCTCATCCCTTAAATCTTTATTTCCAGCATAAATAAAAGGTATATTTAAGGGTAGGGTAGAGAGTTTTTTAGCATTTATCAAGGGATAATAGCGATTTCCACCATCTGTTCCACCTGAAAGGATTATTATGTCAGGTTTTAAAGATGAAATTTCTTCAAGATCAGTTTTGGTAAGTTCGTAAGAATATACCTTTAATACTTTTCCTCCTGCAGAAAGCGCAGCTTTTTTAGCAGCTTCAGCTGTTAGATCAGGGACAAGTCCAATAGCAACTATCTTTAAACCTCCAGCAGCACTACTAGTAGCTCTTTTTATCTCAAAGTCTCTAATATCATATCCTGTCTGAGCTTTTATTTCATCTATTACTTTACTTAAACCTATATTCACATCCTCATTCACAGTAGAAGGGTATTTCGCTTTACCTATAATTTCACCCTTATCAAGATCGTATGCTACACCTTTTGTAAAGGTACTACCAATATCAAATATTAATGCCTTCATATTTTTATTCCAATCCTAAATCTTTTTTTAGATCTCTAATTACTTCTTCGGGAGAAGTTTTGGGAGGATAAACCCTGTGAAATCCCAAATCTTTGAACTTCTTTTCTACTTCACTCCAATCCTTTTGCCCTACTCCAAGATTTCCACCTATATAAAGAATTATATTTTCAAGTCCTGCTTCTTTTAATTTTTCCTTAAATCCCCTACAATCAAGCTCTGCATGACCATAAAGAGATGAGACTAAAATAGCCCTCGCCCCAGCTTCTATGGCAGCTTTTATAAAATCCTCTTGAGAAGATAGAACTCCGATATTGACCACATCAAATCCTGCATTCCTTAAAACATAATCAAGAATCCTCAATCCCACAGCATGAACATCTGCTCCAATAACCCCTAAAACAACAGTTCTCTCCCCCATATAAATCACCCTCTTATAAGATTATAGATCAGTACTGCTGTATCATAGAGATTATCTATACTAATACGTTCTTCCTTAGAATGTGCATTTTCCATTCCTATACCTACATTTATCGTTCTTATTCCATAAGAGTTTAAAATATTAGCATCACTTCCACCCATAGTATAAGTTAGCTCAACTTTCTTTCCCATGTTATTTAAAACCCTTACTATCCTCTTTACAACCTCTTCATTTTCATCAATACTAAATCCCTTGTAAAGATTTTCTTTCCTTAAATCATATTTAGCACCTTTTTCTATCATTTTACGAAGTTTTTCTTCAAATTCTTGCCACAAAGAGTAAATTCTATCCTCATTAAGACTTCTAAATTCACCTTCCAAATATACCTCATCGGGCACTATGTTTGTAGCTCTACCACCTCTTATAACCCCTACGTTCGCAGTAGTAAAATCATCGACCCTTCCCCAAGAAAAGTTAAGCAAAAATTCAGAGGCTAATAATATAGCATTTATACCCTTCTCAGGCGAAGTTCCTGCATGAGATGCTCTACCATAAACAGTAAGATAAAACCTATCATGAGTTGGTGCCCTTAGTATAAGAGTCCCAACTTTACCTTCCCCATCAAACACATAACCCTCTTGCGACTTTATTAAAGAGTGATCTACATTTTTAGTCTCCAACAAGACCAATCTCCTCTCCGATGGTAAAAAGAAACTCAACCCTTCTTGTCTTCTCACTTCTTTCTCTTATAGTTTGTAAAGCTTCTATTATTGCTGATATTGCCGCTTTATCATCAGCCCCTAAGATCGTATTTCCATCACTCACAATATATCCATTAGCTATCTTTGGACTTATATTCTCTCCAGGAGAAACAGTATCCATATGAGCCGAAATTAGAATTGGATCTCCATCTCCCTCAAGATAAGCATATAAATTTCCAGAATTTCCACCCAGAATCTTTCCAGCGTTATCCTCCACAACTCTTAATCCTAAATCTTCAAGTTTACTTTTCAGAAAAGAGGAAAAATCTCCTTCTTTTAAGGAAAGAGAAGAAATCTTAACCAAATCCATAAAAGTATTAATTAATCTATCCTTTGATAACACTTATATCCCTCCTGTCTAAAGACACTTTCTTAACAGTCCAGTTAGTCCCCAGGAGTTTATTAAGAATAGCCTGGAATTCCTCAGCCTCGCCAGTTACAAAAATTTCCACATTCTTCTCATCAATACTGTTAGTTTTGCTTAAAAATCTTACTACCTCTAAAGAGGGATCAACTATAAAGAGATTTGGGTACAGATTTTTAATTACTCCTTTTATGAAGGGAAGATGAGTACATCCTAGAATAAGTCCTTCAATACCATTCTCTACTAAAGGATCAGTACATTTTATTATTTCTTTTTCAATAATTTCACCTTCTACAATACCTTTCTCAATAGTTTCTAATAGAGGCCCCTCACTGCAAGACTGAACATAAACCTCAACATTTTTTTGAAATTCTTTCATGAATTAAGTTAGGATATATATTACTTTCTTTTGTTCTTTTCGTAGCTAACACTCCTACTTTCTTAAAAGTATAACTTTTAATACCCTCTATAGCTCCTAACACAATACTATGAATTTTTATATCTCTAAAATTATCTACCAGAAAATCATAAGCTACTGAGGATGCGGTATTACAAGCCACAATCACCTCTTCCACGCCAAAGTTTTTAAAAAAACTTACTATTTCAAAAACTCTTTCTTGAATAAACTCTACAGGTTTAATCCCATAAGGAAAATACTTTGTATCCCCTAAAAAATAGACTTCATCGGCTAAATTATTGAAGTAAACCTCCTTAAGAACCGAAAGGCCACCAACACCAGAATCTAAAATACCTATTTTACTCATTTTTACCTCCCTCGAAATATTTTTCTACTGCTTCTATTATTTTATCTATTAATTTGTCTTGATAATCCTCATTTAATAATAAACTTCTATCAACATCATTAGTAATAAATCCCATCTCAATAATAACAGAAGGAATAGGCACACGAGAGAGAACATAAAACTTACCCTTAATAGCCCTTCGTACTACAAATCCATTAGAATTAAAAATATCAACAATAGTCTTTACCAAACCCTCCGAAAGATCATTAGCATAGCATACTTCTATACCTCTTACATCAGACGAAAAAGCAGCATTAGTATGTATACTTATTAGAATTGACGAAGCTAACAGGACATTATCCAAATTTATTTTCTTATTGATAAAACTAACTCTATCATCTAAAGATAAGCTAATATCATTTTCTCTAAGAATATACACTATATATCCTTTATTTCTTAGCTTTTCTGCAAGCTTTAAAGAAACCTTGAGATTTATATCCTTCTCTTTAATATCTCCATATATTGCTCCAGGATCCGATCCCCCATGTCCAGGATCAATAAAAACCGTATATCTAGTAGAATTCTTCTCTGTTAAGGAGTTATTATTTGATAGGTTTTCTTCTTTTTTAGGTAATCCTAAAAGAAATCTTCAACGTATTTGAATATACCTCTTCGGTTAAATAAACAGTGTCAGTATATGTTTCAAAAACAATCCTCAGCTTACGGGAATCTTCCAATTTTTCCCCGATTCTTACTAAATTAACAGGTTCTTTCTGAATAGAGATACTAGTATATGTTAGTGCTGATTCAGCATCTAAGACATCATAGTAATACCTTGGAGGGTTAGGAAGGAAATTTTTAGTATAGGTAAAGGTATCAGAAAAGATCAAAAAAAAATTTAAAGTATTATCTTCCTCCTTCCATGTCATATCAGAAAGTTTCACGAAATTTTTACTATCATTTTTTTCTTCATCTCCCCCATATTTTAATGGAAATTCTAATATCAGTTTTCCTAATTCCTTTTTTATATTCGGTTCTAAAACTTGTTTCTTGAATTCGATGACTACTCTTACTACGTATGGAGCCACAGTAAACTGAGAATATCTTATACTTTTTATGTATGGATCATTTAACTTCACTTCTCCTTTGTTGTCAATAAAAACTACACTTTGGAGATCTAACACAAAGCGTGGAGGAGAGTCTAAATTTAAAGTGTTAAAGTTTATCTTGGATTTTCCTCTCAGATTTATCGTTAATACGCCCTTTGAATATTTCACGCCAGATAATTCGTTTACTATGTAAAGAATGTTATTTTTCAGATAAACTCTATATCCCAAAAGCCTATAGAAGGAAGAAAGAGGAAAATAGACAGTGTTATCTTCTTTTAAAAGAGGATTTATCAGAGCTGCAGATTTTCCATACAAAGATACTTTTTTTTCTCCTATTTTAGCTACGAAAAATTCATTATTAGACTCGTAGAAATAAACTTTATCATCAATTTGTTTATAAAAATAGCCAAAAGTTAGAAGAGAATAAGGGTAAAGGAATATAAATATCGTTATTTATCTCCTTAAGGGTGGTAAGAATTTTAACTCTTTCTCCTAAATAGTCGATTTCGAGAAAGGATAATTCATTACCAAGGATATAATTGTTAACTAGTAAAAACAAAAATAAAAAAACAAAAACAAAATAGACCATTTCCTACAGTGCATTCTCTTAATAACGCTTCCTTTCCCACTATAAACTTCATTTTAATATTTTTGGTGGAGGCGGCGGGAGTCGAACCCGCGTCCAGAGAGCAAGAATCAAAAGCCTCTACAAGCTTAGCGGGAGTTTTAACTTTTCGGCACTTACAGACTCCCTCCCGCAGGATTCTGTAAGCACCTATCCCCTACATCTTTCCCTTCCTTAGGGGAGTCGGAAGGGGCAGCTGGCTCATTATGACACCCTTCTAACCCTGCCAGCCCGGGTTAGAAGAGCGTAGCTGCTAAATTAAGCAGCTAATGCTAAATTTGTGTTGGCACTTCTTTTTTGTCCGTTGTTTTACGAGGTAACGGCACCTCGGCTTGCAGCTTTTGATCCTTGTACTCCCTGTCGAAACCAATCGCCCCCACTAATATTTTAACTTATATAATCTCTCCAATTCACGTCTTTCTTCTCTTTCTGCTATATCTCTTCTTTTATCGTAAAAGCTTCTTACCCTTTGCAAGACCTAATTCTACCTTTGCCCAACCCCGCTCGTTAAAGTATATAGAAAGTGGTATCAAAGTCAAGCCTCTTTCTTTTACTTTCCCTACCAGATATGCAATCTCATCTTTATTGAGAAGAAGCTTTCTCGGCCTCTTAGGATCATGATTATAAATATTTCCATGTTCATAAGGACTTATATGCAAATTGTAAATCCAAACCTCACCATTTTTAACATCTGCATAACTGTCTTGCAAACTCACCTTACCGTTCCTAAGAGACTTAACTTCGGTACCCGTCAGAGCTATTCCAGCCTCAAAGGTCTCTAGGATGGAATAATCATGTCTTGCTTTTCTATTAACCGCTACAATCTTTTTTCCCTTTGCCATTTCCGATATTAATTATATCAAATTTTATTCAGAATATCCAAAAGGATGCTTTTTCATCCAATTCCAAGCAGTTGAAATCATGGTTTCCAAATCATTAAATTTAGGTTTCCATTTAAGATTCTTTTTTATCTTATTAGAACTCGCAATAAGTACCGCAGGATCCCCTGGTCTTCTCTGTCCTTCCTTAACTGGGATCTTTTGTCCTACAACTTTTTCAGCAATACTGATTACTTCCCTCACCGAATATCCTCTCTCGTTGCCCAAATTAAAAATTTCTGAGCTCATCCCATCAAAGAGCGCCTCTAAAGCAAGAATATGAGCTTCAGCCAGATCTACTACATGAATATAATCTCTTATACATGTACCATCAGGAGTTGGATAATCAGTTCCATATATCTCCACATACTCCCTTTGACCTAACGCAGTCTTCAAAACTATAGGTATTAGGTGAGTTTCAGGTCTATGATCTTCACCAAGCTCTCCTTCAGGATCTGCTCCTGCAGCATTGAAATATCTCAAAGAAACGTATTTAATGCCATATATTCTGTCATACCAATTAAGTATTTCTTCGAACATTAACTTAGAAGAACCATAGACATTAGTAGGATTCTTAGGATGATCTTCGGGTATCGGAATTACTTGAGGTTCCCCATAAACAGCAGCAGTAGAAGAAAAGATAAAGTATTTTATGTTATGATCTTTCATTAGTTCTAATAGATTTAAACCGCCCAATATATTATTCTCGTAATACTTGAAAGGCTCTCTCATAGACTCACCTACAGTACTTAGTGCAGCAAAATGCATTATCGCATCAATCTCATATTTTTCAAAAACACCTTTCAAAAGATTTTTTTCCTTTAGGTCTACGTTTTCAAAATAAGGTGTTAGAACTGCTTTTTTATGACCTTTTTGTAAGTTATCAAGCACTACAACTTTATAACCTTTTTTAAGTAGCTCTTTTACCACATGACTTCCTATATATCCTGCTCCACCTGTAACGAGTATAACTCCCATAACTACCCTCCATTTTTCTTATAAAACTCTCTTATAGATTCGATTACATAATATACCTCTTCATCAGTAAGTTCAGGCCACATGGGTAGTGCTAATACCTCTTCACTTGCCTTTTCTGCCTCAGGAAAATCACCCTTCTTGTATCCTAAATCCTCATAGCATTTTTGCAAATGTAATGGCAATGGATAGTATATTGCTGTTCCAATACCCTTAGAAGCCAAATAATTTTGAAGTTCGTCTCTCTTTTTTACCCTTATTACATACTGATGATAAACATGTTTTAAATAAGGCTTTTCTTCTGGAACTATTATGTCCAACTCTTTCAAGTTTTCAGAATATATTCTTGCAATTTCTCTCCTTCTCTCTATCCAAGAATCTAAATACCTTAATTTTACTCTTAATATTACTGCTTGAATTTCATCCAATCTGCTATTATGACCTATCATTTCATGATAATACTTCTTAGAACTACCATGTACCCTCAAAAGTTTGGCTTTTTCATAAACTTCTTCGTTGTTAGTAGTAATAAGACCACCATCTCCATAGCCACCTAAATTTTTTGTAGGAAAAANNCTAAAACAACCAGTATCTCCAATACTACCCGCCTTTTTCCCTTTGTACTCCGCACCTATTGCTTGGCAAGCATCTTCAACAATAAAAAGATCATATTTTTCTGCAAGATAAGTTAAATCATCCATTTCAGCCATTTGACCAAAGAGGTGTACAGGGATTATCCCTTTTGTCTTAGGAGAAATAGCATCTTCAACTTTCTCTGGATCTATGTTATAAGTAACAGGATCGATATCTACAAAAACTGGTTTCGCCTTCAACAAGGATATTACCTCTGAAGTAGCGAAAAAAGTAAAGGGAGTAGTTATGACCTCATCCCCTTCTTTTATTCCTAAAGCTTCTAAAGATATAAGCAGAGCATCAGTACCCGACGCAACACCCAAACTATATTTTGTATTACAATAATTAGCCAGTTCTTTTTCCAACAAACTAACATTCTCCCCTAAGATAAATTGACCTTTTGAAAATGTCTGTTCTAAAAGAGGCAAAAGTTCATTCGAAATTTTCTTATACTGTCTAGTCAAATCAAAGGCTGGAATTTTCATTTTATCCTCCTATTCTCTGCCACTCCTTCTTAAAATTTTCCCAAAAATTAAGGAAAAAGGCTAAAAATACCCCTAAAAATACACTACTCACTCCCGCTATAAGAACATTCAAAACAGTGGAAGGTTTTGATTTTTTTAAAGGTTGGCACAGCAGGATCAAGAACTGAAACTACAGCTACTTCTTTAGTTTCATCAATTTTTGCTTGCTCATATTGAGAAAGAAGCATAGTATAAATAGTCTCCTGAACTTTCACATCTCTCAGAAGTTTAGATAATGTAAGACCAAGCTCCGGTAATTTAGAGAGTTTACTCTGATACTGATCAATAACATCAGAAAGAGCCTTAAGTTTAGACTCATTTACTAAGATACTCATCTGTAGATTGAATAGATCATATAAAGAGGAGTTATTAATAGCCTTATAAACCCTATCAAGTTCCTCCCTGATCACCTTTTTTGTCTCCTCAATAGCATACTTCATAGAAACAACTTTTGGATGTTCTGGACCATAATCAATAGAAAGAAGAGCAAGTTCTGATTCCTGAGAAATCAATTTATTTCTTAAGTCAGAAAGAACAGTAGAGGTAGCAGTAAGAGAGGTAATAGCAAGCAAATCCTTTTGTTGAATTCTTTGTTGATTAACAAGTTCTTTCTTTAAATTTTCAAAATTATCTTTTTGATACTTTCAAAGTTATAGCTGTCATCTGTTTTTCCGATTCAAGTTTTGCAAGAGCATCTACTATGGCTTTTGCCTCATCATCAATGCTAAATATTAAATTCTTCTCCTGAAATTCCTTCAGTTTATTTTCTGCTTGATCTAAATCTTTTTTAACTCTCTCTATCTGTTTTTCCAAGAACTCCTTTGTTCTCTTTGCAGTATATACTCCAAGAGAAGCATTTATAGTACTCAAAGCCTCAACATAAGTATTAGCAATATCAGCAGCCAACTTAGGATCTTTAGCCTCTGCAGTTATAGTAATGGTGTTTTCCTTCTCATTAGTTGTTACTTTTATACTGTCCATCAATTGTTTTAAAGCATCTTCATAGGTTTTTGCTTTAAAATAGTCATCAAGTTTTAGTTTTTTAAAAACTATACTCAGCAGCAGATCTACTCTTCAGAATAGCAACCATATTTGCTGATGGAGTCGAAGATGTGATTCCAATTGGAATAGGTAAATTTTGGTAGAAGAGCACTCAAAGTAGAGGAAGTTCCCGATTGTTGAGGAATTAAAATCACAGTCTTAGCCTCATAAATTTTTGGGGGGCTAATAAACTATAAACCAATGCTATTAGTACAGAGGTTATAAATAATATGATGACTAAAACTCTTCTCTTCCATATAATGTAAAAAAGCTCAGCCAAGCTAATTTCATCCTCATACATTTTTTCTTCGTTCATAACTTCCCCCTATTTTATTTACAAAACTTTATAAACCAAAGTTCCTTCCTCCATATTCCATGCCCTTGAAAAATCTACTCCTCCCCATATTTGTACCGTCTTTACCCCATTTTCTATAGCTCTAATTGCGGACTCAAGTTTAGGAATCATTCCACCAAAAACTTTTTCTTCCTCAATTAATTTCTTAGCCTCCTCTATAGATAACTTATTCAACACCTTATCCTTATCATCTTCTCTCAAAATAACCCCAGGAACGTCGGTACAAAATATTAATCTGTCTACCTTGAGAGAAATACCCAAAGCTAAAGCGGCAGAGTCAGCATTTATATTATAAGAAACACCACTCTCATCCATCCCTAAAGACGTGGTAACTACAACATATCTTTCCTCAAGGAGCCTTCTAATAGGTAAGACATCTACTTCTACAACTTCTCCTACATATCCTAAGTCTATATTATCAATAATTAATTTCTCGCATTTAAATATGGATTTTCCATTTAATCCCAAAACTTTTAACCCTGCTTTTTTTACTTCAGATATAACTTTTCCTTGTATATCTCCTGAAAGGACCATCTCAACTATTTTTAATGTGTTTTCATCAGTTATTCTTCTACCTTTTACAAACTTTGGTTCAAAACCTAGTTTTTCCATCCAAGAATTTATCTCATTTCCCCCTCCATGCAATAAAACAAAATCATAACCCAATTCATAAAGGGTTTTAATAAACGACAAAAAAAGAGAAAGTTTACTTAAAGTATTACCACCAATTTTTACAAGAATTAAACCTTTTCTATCCACGGGTAAGCTTTAATAATACCTCCTGAGATATAGCTTTCAAAGTTTCCATTACTCCTTTTCCTTCGATTGCAACAGCTTCAAAATATTTATACTTTCCTTCAGGATTCAACCTTTGGTTAAGCTCTTCAACACTCACAATATCCGGTAGATCCCTCTTATTATATTGAAAAACGAATGGAAGAGTGTTAAAATCATAACCCACAGCAGCAAGTTCTTTTTTTAGAGCCTCAAATATCCTTACATTCTCTTCTAATCTCGACCTTTGAGAATCCACCACAAAGACAAGACCATCAACCCCCCTCAAGATCAATTTTCTACTTGCCTCATATAAAGCTTGCCCTGGTGTAGTATATAATTGAAATCTTAACTTAAATCCCTGTACTGTTCCAAGATCTAATGGCAAAAAATCAAAAAACAAAGTTCTCTCTGTTTCAGTAGCAAGAGAAACAAGCTCTCCACGTCTATCAGGAGAGACCATCTTATAAATCTGTTGTAAATTTACTGTTTTCCCGCTCAAACCTGGGCCACAATAAACAATTTTACAAGTGATCTCCCTTGCAGCATAATTTAAAACCGCCATTTTTCTTCACCTTTCTATNNTTTTTTATTTTTTACTTTTTAAAGAAATCCTGTATATCGCTAAAATTAAACTCTGCTTTAGGTATATCCTTTTGTTTTTCCTTAATCTTCTTTATTATCTTTGCAAGATTCTCACAAGCTTTTTGTAGCAAAGAGTCTTACCATACCAAGAGTAGTAGAATCATCAAAAATCACAAGCAACAAAACTTGTTTCTCTATATGAGAGATATGAAGGTGATTCCTCTTCCCCTGATGGAAAATTAATGAGAATTCTTCCTCACCCAAGAGTTTTGCAAGCTCTTGAGTAGCAGAAAAAGCTCCTGCAGCTAAAGCAGATATAGTCACAAAATCAAACTGCGAAGCCGTTCCTCTTCCGCCAATAACAGTACCGCTTTTATCTATTAAAAGAGCAGCTTTAGCTTTAGATTCCGCAAGAAATTGACCAAGATATCTCTCTATCTCTTCCTGATCCTCCAATGAAATTACTAGTGATAAAATCTGTTCTCTTTCGTCCATTAATAACCCTCCTTAAAAGAATTTAAAATTTTGTCACTTCTTAACTTGAAAAAATTATAAATCTTTAAAAAAATATAGTCAAACTTCATTAGACTTCGTCTCTTAGACTTAAAGATTTAAAGGAAGTAGAATTCTTCATAAATAATAACTTAACTGTTCCAGTAGGACCATTCCTCTGTTTAGCTATTATTATCTCCACCTCTTCAGGTAAATCAGACTCCATCTCTGCCTCTTGAGCCTTATAATATCCTTCTCTATAGATAAATATCACCACATCTGCATCTTGTTCAAGCCCACCTGAACCTCTTAAATCTGAAAGTTGAGGCCTCCTTTCAGCTCTGGTCTCCACAGCTCTTGATAACTGAGATATAGCAATAACTGGAACCTCAAGTTCTCTTGCTAAAGACTTAAGCCCTCTAGAAATTTCAGAAATTTGTTGATGTTCACTCTTATCCCTATCTAAAAGTCTTATCAGCTGTAGATAATCCACAATAATAAGAGAAAGCCCTACTTCTGCCTTCAACCTTCTTGCTCTTGCCCTCATCTCAATAACATTTAAGTCAGGCGTATCGTCCACAAAAATAGGCGCCTCTGCTAACTTCCCAAAAGCTCTAGCAAGTTTTGGCCATTCTTGCTCCCGAATTTGTCCCGTTCTCAGCCTATGAATGTCTATCTGAGCTTCAGAACCTAAAAGTCTTAAAGCCAACTGAAAACTAGACATTTCAAGACTAAATATTGCTACTGGTAAATGCTCTTCTAAAGCCACATGCTGTGCAATATTCAAACAAAAAGAAGTTTTACCCATTCCAGGGCGAGCCGCGACTATAATCAAATCTGAAGGCTGAAAACCTCCTGTCTTTCTATCTAAGTCCCAAAATCCTGTAGGAATCCCTGTAAAAGGCTTTCCTGTTTGATGAATTCTTTCTATTTCTTTAAAACTTTTTGCAAGTACATCTCTCAGCGGAACCAGGGTCCTAAATCTATGATGCTGAGCTATATCAAAAATCAATTGTTCTGCCTTATCAACTAATAACTCTGGGTTTTCATTTTCCCTATATCCTAAAGAAACTATTTCAGTACCAGCTGATATCAGTCTTCTTAAAAGTGCTTTTTCTGCCACAATATTAGCATAGTACTCTACATTCGCAGCAGTTGGAACCACGTCAAGCAAAGAAGCAATATAAACATTCCCTCCTACCCTTTCCAAAAGATTTCTACTTCTTAGTTCCTCAGTCACAGAAACTAAATCTACAGGAAGACCTTTCTCGAAAAGTTCTACAATAACTCTAAAGATTATTCCATGATGCTCATAATAAAAACTATCAGGATTTAATATTTCAATAACCTTAGCTATAGCATCCCTTGAAAGAAGCATCGCCCCAAGTACAGCCTGCTCCGCTTCTTCATTATGAGGGGGTACTCTTCCAAGAATATCCTCCTTATTTTNNATAATTATTCAGCCTCAACTAAAATTTTCGCTTTAGCTACAACTTGTGGATGTAATTTCACCTCAACACTATATTCTCCTAAAGACTTTATAGGTTCTTCAAGATTTATCTGCCTTTTATCTATTTCTATCTTTAGCTTTTTAGAAATTATTTCTGCAATATCTTTACTGGTTATAGATCCAAAAAGTTTCCCTCTTTCTCCTACCTTGGCCTTAATTACAAAAGTTTCTTTCTCAATATTATCTTTCTCTTTCCTAAATCTCTCTAATAATTTTTCTTCCTTCTTTCTTTGAGAAGTTTCCTGCAATCTTAAATGTTCAAGCATTCCTTCATTAACTTCCTGAGCTAATCCCTTTGGGAATAGATAATTTCTTGCATACCCATCGCTTACATCTATTATCTGCCCTTTTTTACCTAAATTGTTTACATCCTTTAAAAGTAGAACTTTTATTTTCTTCATAAAACTACCCCTCTTTTGGTATTATTTTTTCTCTTAAAGGAAAAAATATATCAATAAAACCTGTTATAAATATTATACTCCCAAAAATAGGATTCAAGACAAAAATTATGAAAAGAAGTATTCTTAAAACTATATTTTTTATAAAATATCTCAACAAAATCCAAGCCAAAATATAGCCATTTATAAGTATAAAAAATTGCAAGCATAGAGACAAATTTGAAAGAATTACATCTCTAAGAGGAATATTAATGAAAGCAAACAAGATATATAAAATAAAAATAATGAAAACTAACTTTTTGGGTACTCTTAAATTTTCAAGCTTTGGTAAAGATGGAGCTTCTATTCTGAATCTCTTTAATACTTTCTCTATAATTACATAATTGAGAAAAACCTGAAACAAAGCAGACATTATTAAGAAAGAAGGCACAAAAAGATGTAAATTCTCCATAAATTTATTTTGCATCTCGATATATTCATTTTGGGTATTACCCAAATAATTTTTAAATATCTCCAAAGACTTTTTCCAGCCCTCTCTCATAGCATCAATTCCTATAATCTTTTCAAAGGGCATTTTAAAAAGAACCATAGAGAGATATATACCTAAAAGTTGAAGAGCAAGAAGTAAAATAAAACTCCCTGCAAGAAGCAATTTCAAATTAAATCTCTTAGATAATCCATATCCCAAATATAATCCAAGCAACCCCGAGGGTAGAATAAGAAAAACAGCACTAAAAGGGCTTAATACCAGAGAAAGAATAATAATAGATATAATTAAAGATAAAAAAGATATTCTTAAACCATTTCTATAAGTCAAAATTAAAGATGGCAGAGGAATAAAATAGGTTATAGGAAAAAACCAATAAGATAGCCACGCAAGAACAACATTTATAGCAGTGATCAGACTTCCCTCAACTAATCCTTGAAGTTTTTTATTCATAAACCTCACTCCAAATAATTATTAATACAAAAAACAAGGAGGGCATATATGCCCTCCCTTAAAAATTCTTAAAAAATTCTTCTAAATTACTTAACCACATAAGGTAGAAGGGCCATATATCTTGCCCTTTTAATTGCTGTACTTAATTGTCTTTGATGCCTTGCACAATTTCCGCTAATTCTACGAGGGATTATTTTTCCTTTTTCTTGTCATAAATCTCTTTAATCTTTCTACATTTTTATAGTCAATATAGTCTATTTTCTCACTGCAGAAAACACAAAATTTCTTTTTGGATGAATAAGTAAATTTAGGAGCTTTTGTTGAAGTCTTTTCGTTACTCATTATCTTCCTCCTCGCTTTCCTCTAATATTTCGTTTAATATCTCCTCCTCATTCTCTATATCTACATCAGGAATCTCCTCAATAGGCTCTTCTATTGAGATGCTCTCAGTATTTTCACTTTTTCTTCCCAAGAAATGGACATTTATTGCCTCTACTTCGACAACTCTTCTTCTTTGACCATCAGGAGTTTGATAAGTTCTTGTTCTAAGTCTTCCCTCGACAGCTACAAGCCTACCCTTTTTAAGATAATCACCACATATTTCTGCCAATCTTCTCCATGCTACAATATCAATAAAATCTGCAGTAGACTCACCCTTGCTGTTTTTTGGCCTGTTAACAGCAATTCTAAATGTGGTCACAGGTACACCTGATGGAGTGTACCTCATCTCAGGATCTCTAACTAAATGTCCAATAAGTAAAACTTTGTTCAGCATTTTTTATTCTTCTTTCTCTAAAAGAGTAATCATATATCGCAGAAGTTTTTCTCTCAGTTTCAACCTTCTTTCAAATTCTGGAAGCTGGTTCTGAGGAAATAAAAAGTTCATAACCACATAATAACCTTCTGTAAATTTTTTCACAGGATAAGCAAGGGTTCTCTTACCCCACACATCTACATTTTGCACTTCTCCACCTAAACTTTGAATATCTTGCTGAATGCTTTCATACAGAGTTTTAAACTCTTCCTCCGATAATTCAGGACTCATTAAACACATAATCTCGTACTTACGCATCTCCTACCTCCTTTGGACTTTTTCGGCCCCATACCTTTATGTATGGAGCAGGATTAGCTCAAAAATTATACTATTATTTTAACAAAATGCCAAGAGATTTCAATTGAAAAATTTTCATTATAAATGTATAATTTTACCTTAAAAAAAAGGAGGGAAAGGCAAAATGGGGTTAGTTTATATTAATGGAGAATTTGTTCCAACAGAAAATGCAAAAATTTCTGTTTTTGATCGTGGGTTGCTTTATGGAGATGGAGTGTTCGAAGGTATAAGGTCTTATAATGGCAGTGTATTTAAACTAAAAGAACATCTAGAAAGACTTTATGCTTCTGCAAAAGCAATATGGCTTAACATACCTTTATCCTTTAAAGAGATGGAAGAGGCGGTAATAGAAACGGTAAGAGTAAATAACTTAAAAGATTCCTATATCAGGCTCATTGTCACAAGAGGACAATACGGACTTGGAATTGATCCTTGGGAGTGTAAAGAGGGTACTGTGATAATTATTGCAGATAAGATAAAAGTCTTCCCTGAAGAATTCTATCAAACAGGTCTAAATGCTGTTACTGTTGCTACAAGGAGATCTCCTACTGATGTCTTAGATCCAAGGATAAAATCATTAAATTATATGAGTAACATTCTTGCTAGGATAGAGGCAAGAATTGCTGGAGCTGCAGAGGGAATAATGTTAAACCATCAGGGATACGTAACAGAAGCAACTGTTGATAATATCTTTTTTGTAAAAAAAGGTATATTGTTTACTCCCTCAGTAACTTTAGGAGCTCTTCCAGGTATAACAAGAGCTACAGTAATGGAACTTGCCCAAAAAGAACTTGGACTCGAAGTAGTAGAAGGGTTCTTTACAAGATATGATCTATATAATGCCGATGAGGTTTTCTTAACTGGCACCGCTGTAGAAATAATTTCTGTTATAAAAATTGATGAGAGAATTATCGGAAATGGAAAACCTGGAGAGATTACTCAAAAAATAAGAAGGGTTTTCCATGATTATGCAAACTCTGGTGTAGCAGGGAGCCCTGTATATGGAAAGTAAAGTTTATCCTATAACCTTTTGCAAAGACAATCAAGACTACAAAATAGGGGGAGTAAGTATTCCATATTTAGGAGAAAAGTACAATACTCCCCTTTATATCTTGGATAAATCAACTCTCTCATTCCAAGCTGATACGTATATAGACTCCTGGAAGAAATATTATAAAAACAATTATAAAGTACTTTTTGCAATAAAAGCCTTACCAATTTTAGAAGTAATTAGAATATTCAAAAATCATGGTTTAGGAGCCCTAGTCTCTACAGGAGGAGAGCTATATATAGCTCTCTCTGCAGGAGTATCACCTGAGAATATATATTTTCACGGGAATGCAAAAACTCTAAGAGAAATTGAATATGCCATAGATCAGAACATAGGTGCATTGATTATAGATAACTTTGATGAGTACGAAAAGATAAAATATTTGTTATCTAAAAAGGATGCAAAAATAAATGTCCTAGTAAGAATTATTCCCAACATAGAGGTCAATACTCATAGATCTATACGTACGGGTCAAACCGACACTAAATTTGGACTGCCTATAGATCAAGCCCTCATACTTATACAAAAGATTAAAAAGGAGAAAAACATAATTTTTAAAGGAATTCATTCTCATATAGGCTCTCAAATATTTGATATTTCTGCCTATGTAAAGCTTTCTGAGGTATTGAGTGAGGTTTATAACGAACTAAAAAGTCAAAATATAGCTGTGGAAGAAATGAGTATAGGAGGTGGCTTAGGAGTAGCCTATACTGAAGAAGACAATCCGCCAAATATAGAAGACCTTGCTCGAGAAGTATCCAATAAATTTAAAGAAACCATTGGACACAATTTTACCCTGATTTGTGAACCAGGAAGGTCTCTTGTAGGTAGAGCAGGTATAACTCTTTATAGAATTGAAAGTAGAAAAGAATTACCTAACATAAGAAAATATGTTTCAGTAGATGGGGGAATGTCAGATAACATAAGACCATCGCTATACGGAGCAAAATATTCCGCCTTAGTCATCACTAAAAACGAAAAAGAAACAATATTTTCTATAGCTGGAAAACATTGTGAATCAGGAGATATATTAATAAAAGACTTTAAGGGACCATGGCCTAATCCTGGAGACTATTTGATAACTTTTACCACTGGGGCTTATAATTTTTCTATGTATACATGGTATAATGCTACCCTAAGACCTGCTGTTGTTTTGGTAGAAAATGGAAAAGAAAAACTTATAGTAAAAAGAGAGAATTATGAAGATCTTTTGAGGAGACAACTATGAAGATTGGAATCTTAGGAGGAGGACAAGTAGGCCAAGCCCTTTGGAATACTATTTATGCGGAGAAAGAAAACATATTAAATATTCTTGGTGAACCTTTAGAGATTAAAAAAGTACTTGTTAGGGACTTGAATAAAAAAAGAGATATACCAAGAGACTTTCTAACTAATAATCCTGATGAGATAATTTATGATAAAGAAATATCTCTTGTAGTTGAAGTAATGGGAGGAGAAGAACCTGCTCATACTTATATAAAAAAAGCTTTAGAAGAACAAAAATTTATAGTTACTGCTAATAAGGAGGTTATTGCCCTCCATGGAGATGAACTTTATAAGATAGCAAGGAAAAAAGGAGTTGATATAGCCTTTGAAGCAAGTGTAGGAGGAGGTATACCTTTGATAAAAACCATTAAAGAAGCTATGGCCGTAGATAAAGTCAAGGAAATATGGGCGATTGTAAATGGAACTACCAACTATATATTAACAAAGATGGAAGAAGAGCACAGAGACTTTGAGGAAGTATTAAAAGAGGCTCAAAAATTAGGATATGCCGAACCTGATCCTTCAAAAGACATACTAGGACTTGATACAAGGTTCAAATTAGCAATACTTTCTTCTTTTGCTCATCACACTACTATAAAGCCAAATGATATTTACACAGAAGGAATTGAAAAAATCTCTTTAAGAGATATTCAATATGCAAAAGAGCTGGGATATAAAATAAAACTTCTTGCAATAAGTAAGTTTTATAATGGGGAAATAGAGGTCAGAGTTCATCCTACTATGATATCCTTATCCTCTCCCCTTTCTTCTGTAAATGGAGTATACAATGCCATATTACTAAAAGCAGAAAAAAGAGGAGATGTACTTCTTTATGGAGAAGGTGCAGGACCTTATCCTACTGCAATGGCACTTCTCTCTGATATATTAGAAGCAAGCCATACCATATTATATTCTGTTCCTAGATATTATTCCTTTGCTTATCTATATCCATCAAAGATTAAAAAAAGCGATGAAATATATACAAGATATTATATGCGACTATGGGTAAAAGATCAGCCGGGGGTACTTGCCCAAATAGCAAAAATATTAGGAGAAAATAATATAAGTATTTCATCGGTAGTCCAGAAAGAAACATCGGAAAAAGAAGGAAAGGCAGAATTAGTAATTCTAACCCATAAAACGTACGAAAAGAATATGATAAAAGCAATAAAAGAGATAAAATTATTACCTATTCTTGAAGAATGGGGAAGTCTTATAAGAATTGAGGGGTAAAAATGAGTGGCGTATTAATAAGATATAAAGAGCTTCTTCCTATAACCGAAAATACACCTATGATAACCCTACACGAAGGAGATACACCATTAATATACGCTAACAATCTATCAAAGAAATATGGAATAGATGTATGGCTTAAATATGAGGGTATGAATCCTACAGGGTCTTTTAAAGACAGGGGTATGGTTGTAGCAATCGCTAAAGCCTTAGAAGAAAAAAGTGAGATGGTCATATGCGCCTCGACAGGAAATACTGCTGCCTCTGCAGCCGCTTATGCTGCTCTTACAAACCTAAAAGCCTTTGTAGTACTACCAGAAAAAGCAATTGCCTTAGGCAAGCTTGCCCAGGCCATAATGTACGGAGCAAAGATAATCAGCGTCAAAGGTAACTTCGACGATGCTCTTAAATTGGTAAGAGAGATTTCTCAAAAGTTTCCTATTACCTTGGTAAACTCTATAAATCCCTATAGGTTGGAAGGGCAAAAAACAGCAGCTTTTGAAATCTGCGATGTTCTAAAAAGAAATCCTGAAAACTTAGCTATTCCTGTAGGAAATGCTGGAAACATTTCAGCTTATTGGATGGGGTTTAAGGAATATTATAAAATAGGAAAAATAAAGGAATTACCTAAAATGCTTGGATTTCAAGCAGAAGGCGCTGCACCTCTAGTGAAAGGTCATCCTATCCCCAATCCTCAAACTATAGCCACTGGCGAATAAAAAATAGGAAATCCTGCAAGTTGGGACAAGGCTATAAATGCAGTTAGAGAATCTTCAGGTTTAATCGATACAGTTTCTGACGAAGAAATATTAGAAGCCCAAAAAGAGTTAGCCTCAAAAGAAGGCGTATTTGTAGAACCAGCCTCGGCAGCCTCATGGGCAGGAGTAAAGAAACTTTTAAAAGAAAATAGATTTCCAGGAGAAGAAGTGGTATGTGTTCTCACAGGGCACGGTTTAAAGGATCCAGACATAGCTATAAAACAAGCCAAAATCGATATCTCCATTGAACCTAAAATAGAAGAATTTCAAAAAATAATAGAAAAATGAAATATCTTATTAAAGTTCCAGCTACATCTGCTAATTTAGGACCTGGTTTTGATACCCTTGGTATTTGCTGGGATCTTTTTCTAAAGATATATGTGGATTTAAACTCTAATGAAAAAGTAGTCATTAACAAAAACAAGCAAGAGATAAAAAAGAACGACTTATTTATTCAAGCTTTAAACTATACCTTAGAGTATCTCAATATTCCAAATAAATTCTACAAAATAGAATTAGACTCTGAAATTCCTATAGGAAAGGGACTTGGAAGTAGTGCTGCTGCAATTTTAGGAGGAATATCTACAGCAGAAATAATTTCAACAAAAAAAGTTGACAAAATTGAAAAAATAAAAATTGCCCTAAACTTTGAAAATCATATTGATAACCTATCAGCTTGTTTAGAGGGAGGCGTTGTAACATGCTTAAAAAACGAAAATGAACTTTCATTTACTAGATTACCTATAAAATGTGACATCTATGGAGTTATATATATTCCAACTTATACTATAGCCACAGAATCTGCAAGAAAAATCCTACCTCTAAACTATCCCAAAGAAGACGTGATATTTAACCTACAGAAACTTAGTTTCTTAATAACAGGTTTAGTTAAAGGAGACGAAGATTTAATAGATATGGGAATGGAAGACAAAATTCATCAACCTTATAGATTTAACTTGATAAAAGAGTATACCTTAATTAGTGAGTTACTAAATGGTAAGTTTAAGAAGAAAGTAGTATTAAGTGGTGCTGGACCATCGTTGCTAACCATAACTTTATCTTACCAAAAAGCTCTTGAAATTTTGAAAAATCTAGAAAATAATTTAAGAAATGAAATTGAAGGAACCTTTAGGATCTTAAAACTTAATAACAAAGGTATTGAAATAGAAAGTCTGTAAATAGGGAGGTAATTGAATGGGATATAAGATAGCTGTAGTAGGAGCAACAGGTCTTGTAGGTCAAGAAATGTTAAAAATACTTTATGAAAGAAAAATTCCTGTTTCAGAAATATACGCTTTTGCTTCTGCAAAATCAGAAGGAACCTATGTAGAGTTTGGAGATGAAAAAATAAAGGTTGAAAAAGCTACTGTAGATGGAATTTCAAAAGCAGATTTTGCTCTGTTTTCCATTGGAGAAGAAATTAGTCTCGAGCTTGCACCTGAGATTGCAAAAAGAGGAACAATAATTATAGATAATAGCAACGCATTTAGAATGAATCCTGATGTGCCTCTTGTAATACCAGAGATAAATCCAGAAGATCTAAAGAATCACAAAAATATAATTGCAAATCCTAATTGTTCAACCATTCAAATGCTTGTAGCTTTAAATCCTTTACATAAAAAATGGAGGCTCAAAAAGATATTTGTAGCCACTTACCAATCGGTATCCGGAAAAGGAAAAGATGCTATAGACGAACTCTTAACAGCAACTTCTTCTTTCCTCAAAAAAGAAGATTATTCTCCTAAAGTTTTTCCATACCCCATTGCTTTTAATCTAATTCCTCACATTGATAGTTTTGAAGACGAAAACTATACGAGAGAAGAAATGAAAATGGTAAGAGAAACCCATAAAATATTACATGATCCAACTATAAAGGTCTCTCCAACGTGTGTAAGAGTCCCCGTATTAAGAGGACACTCAGAAGTCATTAATGCCGAATTTGAAGAGGAGTTTACATTAAAGGAGGTCTTTGAGGTATTATCCAACGCACCTGGAGTAAAAGTGTTAGATGATCCATCAAATAGAGTTTATCCAATGCCTCTATTTTGCGACGGAAAAGACGAGGTTTTTGTGGGAAGAATCCGTAAAGACTTATTTGAACCTAAGGCCCTAAATATGTGGGTTGTATCGGACAATATTAGGAAAGGTGCCGCTTTGAATGCAGTACAAATTCTTGAATATATGATAAATAACAAATAAGGAGGAAGATCAAAAAGTGGGCTTAATAGTACAGAAATATGGCGGAACCTCTGTGGGATCTATAGACAGAATCAAAAACGTAAGCTCAGAGAATAGCAAAGTACTACAAAGAGGGGCATAAATTAGTTGTAGTAGTATCTGCTATGGGCGACACTACTGATGATCTTATAGAAATGGCAGAAGCAATAAATCCTAATCCCAACCCCAGAGAGATGGACTTCCTATTATCTTCTGGCGAAAGAATATCTGCTGCACTTACTGCAATGGCTTTGCAAAGCTTAGGAATTCCTGCTATAGCACTGTCTGGAAAACAGGCAGGAATCATGACTGATGCTATTTTCACAAAGGCAAACATAAAGAAAATAGAACCTAAAAGGATATTAGAAGAATTAGGAAAAAGGAAATGTTGTCATCGTAGCAGGCTTTCAAGGATACGAACCTGAAAAAGGAGATGTAACAACCCTTGGAAGAGGAGGTTCTGATGCTACTGCTGTAGCTCTTGCAGCCGTACTAAAAGCAGATATTTGTGAAATATATACTGACGTAGATGGTATTTTTACAGCTGATCCAAGGGTTGTACCAAATGCTAAAAAACTTGATTTTATCTCTTATGAGGAGATGCTTGAAATGGCAGGTCAAGGTGCACAAGTGATGCAGCTCCGCTCTGTAGACCTTGCAGCCACACACCATGTACCAGTAGTAGTAAGATCAAGTTTTAATGAAAATTCTGGGACTCTAATAGGGGAGGTAAAAGAAGTGGAATCCAAACAAAAAGTAAAGGGAATAGCCCATAATAAAAGTATAGCTAAGATAACAGTGGTAGGTGTACCTGATAAACCTGGTATAGCTCACAAGATATTTGCGCCTCTTGGAGAAAAATCAATAAATGTGGATGACATTGTACAAAACGTAAGCAAAGATGGAATAACTGATCTCTCCTTCACTGTATCAGAAAAGGAATTAAATGAAGACCCTAAAAATAGTTNNAAAAACTGACTAAGGAAATTGGAGCTAAAGAAGTAATATATGATAACAACGTAGGAAAAGTGTCTATCGTTGGATGGGGAATTCAAAGTACTCCAGGAATTGCTGCAAAAATGTTTGGTATTTTAGCTTCAGAAGGCATAAATATAGAGATGATAACAACATCTGAGATTAAAATCACATGTATAATAAAGAGAGATCTAGTAGAAAAAGCAGTGAAGGCATTACATGAAGGGTTTAATCTTGGGGGAGAGGAATAATCCCCTCCCCCTTTTAAATTTTTTTACTTAATTTCCACTACTGCTCCCTCTGCTTCTAATTTAGCCTTAATCTCTTCTGCCTCTTGTTTAGATACTCCTTCCTTAATGGGTTTTGGAGTAGAGTCTACAAGATCTTTTGCCTCTTTTAAGCCAAGTCCTGTTATTTCCCTTACAACTTTAAGTACTTTTATCTTATTTGCTCCTGCATCCTTCAAAATTACATCAAAAGTAGTTTTCTCCTCAACTGGAGCTGCTGCCGCTGCGCCAGCAACAGGAGCTCCCACTGCTGCAACAGGCATTGCCGCACTAACTCCAAATTCTTCCTCGAGAGCTTTTACTAACTCAACTAGTTCAATTACTTTCATCTCTTTTATAGCTTGAATAATTTCCTCTTTATTCATTTCACATTACCTCCTTTTATTGATTTATTGAAATTTTTTCTTTTTCTTTAGCAATAGCATCTAAAGTCCAGACCAATTTATTAACAGGCCATTTTAAACTCCAAACAAGAGATGACAAAGGTGCAGATATAGCACCAACAACTTGAGACAGTAAAACTTCTTTTGGTGGCAGTTTTGCTAATTCCTTAACCTCATCAGCAGAGTATACTTCTCCATCTATTATTCCACCTTTAAATTTTAACAATTCATGCTCTTTAGCATAATCTACAAGAGCCTTTAAAACTCCAAAAGGATCACCATAACAGTAGGTTATAGCAGTAGGCCCCACAAAAAATTTCTCCAAATCCTTATCAGGATAAATTTTACGGATTGCAAGAAGAGCTAAAGTATTCTTTACTACTCGATATTCTGCATTTAAAGGTCTTATCTTGCCTCTTAACTGGGTCAAATCAGCCACAGATAATCCCTTAAATTCTGTAAAAATCAAGGCATTAGCATTTAACATTTTTTGATACAGTTCTTCAACCTTCTGTACCTTTTCTGGCTTTGGCAATCTTTTCACCTCCTTCCTTATCCCTATTATTCAAAAATAAGGGAAAGCCTCCTGGCTTTCCCTTAAGTAATTGCTTTTATTTAATTTTCGAAAACCAGTAAGGCCTACGTAGGAAATTTAAAAACCTACGGTCTTCGGCCCTATTTATATTAACTTTTTACTTTTCCTTCTGCCTTATGCAGCCTCCTCTTGTTTTATAAGATCTGCAATATTCTTAGTATCTATTGGCACGCTTGGTCCCATACTCGGAGATATATAAATACTCTTGAAATATTGCCCTTTAGCTGCAGCAGGCTTTAATCTTAAAAGTGTACCTAAGACAGTCATCAAGTTTTTATATAATGCCTCTTCTGAAAAGGATGCTTTTCCTATTGGAACATGTACTATTCCGTATCGATCTGTTCTAAACTCTACTCTTCCAGCCTTATATTCCTTAACAGCTTTAGCAATATCATTAGTAACCGTACCTGTCTTAGGATTAGGCATTAGTCCCCTTGGACCTAAAATCTTACCTAAACGAGAGGGTATCTTCAAAGTTCCCATTATATCAGGAGTAGCTATTGCCACATCAAAATCGAGCCAGCCACTTTCAATCTGTTTTACTAAATCCTCTCCACCCACATAATCCGCTCCAGCTTCCCTTGCTTCCTGAGCTTTTTCACCCTCGGCAAAAACTAAAACCTTCTTTTCTTTACCTGTACCATAAGGTAAAACCACCGTACCTCTTACTTGTTGATCAGCATGTCTTGGATCTACCCCAAGCCTAACTGCTAAATTTATTGTCTCATCTAAATTTTGCAGTTGCAAGCTTTTTAACTAAACTTACAGCCTCTTTTGGAGAATACAGTTTTCCTTTCTCAATTAATGAAAGCAATTGTTGATATTCTTTTTCCTCTCTTTGCCATGCCCAAATTCCTCCTTAATTAAGTGGTATTAACGAGGGGAAGCCTCTCCCACCATCTCATCAACCCTCAATTATTTCAATACCCATGCTCCTTGCTGTACCCTCAATCATTCTCATAGCTGCCTCTATATCATTAGCATTTAAATCTTTCATCTTTAGTTCTGCGATTTCTCTTACTTTACTCCTTTTTACCTTTCCTACTTTTACCTTATTAGGCTCTCCAGACCCTTTTTCCACTCCTGCAGCTTTCTTTAAAAGATCAGAAGCAGGAGGAGTCTTAGTCACAAAAGTAAAAGATCTATCCTCATAAATAGTTATCTCAACAGGTATTATCATTCCCTCTTGACCAGCCGTAGCAGCATTATAAGCTTTACAAAACTCCATAATATTAACCCCATACTGACCTAATGCTGGTCCAACTGGTGGGGCAGGTGTCGCCTTACCTGCAGGCAATTGTAAGTTTTACTTTTCCTACTAACTTTTTTAGGCAATTATATTCCCTCCCTTTCTAATCAGTCTTCTCTACTTGGGTATGATCTATCTCTGTAGGAGTCTCTCTTACCAAAAATAGACAATAAAACTTTTACAGTTCCTTTTTCAGGATATACCTCATCTACAAAACCTTCATATCCCATAAATGGACCAGATTTTATGTATACTCTATCACCTTTTTTAACTTTAAGCTCTGGTCTTATTTCCTTCTGTTCTAAGAATCTCTTTATCCAGTGTTCCTCCTGTGGATTTAAGGTACTTGGCCTACCAGGTGTACCTACAAATCCCGTCACCCCTGTAGTATTTCGGATTAATCTTATCACATCCTCATCCTCTACCATCCTTATAAATAAATATCCAGGGAACACTTTTTTAACCTGTATCCTCTTTTTTCCTCCTTTTACAGTCATCACCTTTTCTTCAGGAACCACTATCTCAAAAACCTTATCCTCCAAGTGATTAAGTTTTACTTGCCTCTCCAATATAGCCTTAACCTTATGCTCATGCCCTGCAAGAGTATGTACTACAAACCACTTTGGCTCAGCCACTTGAATTACCTCCATTTTCTAACCAGTAAAGCTTCCAAGAATCAATCTACTTAACAAACCAAACACAAAATCATAAAGAGATATGATCAATATCAATAAAATTAAAGTTATACCTAAAGCCAAAGAAAGTTGTAAAACCTTCTTCCTATCGGGCCACATAACTTTTTTTAACTCTAATTTTTCTTCAGCCCAAAAATCTTTTATCTTGTCTATAATAGATCTTTTCTTATTCATAATAAGCCATCTCCCATTAATATAAAAATTTTTGGCAGGCCCGGCAGGGCTCGAACCTGCAACCCCCGGATTTGGAGTCCGGTGCTCTCCCTATTAGAGCTACGGGCCTACCTCACTTCCCTATGAATAGTATGTTTTCTACACCTAGGACAATATTTTCTTAATTCTAACCTATCTGGATCATTCTTCTTGTTTTTCTCCGTAGTATAATTTCTTTCCTTACACTCAGTACAAGCTAACGTAATTACTACTCTCATAACTATTATAACACCTCACTATCCTTATTCAATAATTTTAGTTATGACGCCTGCACCAACTGTTCTTCCACCTTCTCTTATAGCAAACCTTAAACCTTCCTCTAACGCTACAGGCTTGATTAACTTTATCTCCATCTCTAGGTTGTCACCTGGC
>Ga0065718_1004955_pt1 | contig 124888 bp, 130 predicted proteins | sample GBSCel77sediment_2_FD_59105 | JGI IMG/M metagenome (GOLD analysis project Ga0065718, IMG submission 59105) | Hot spring sediment microbial communities from Great Boiling Spring, Nevada - cellulolytic enrichment CS 77C v3 (version 3) | ecosystem: Environmental > Aquatic > Thermal springs > Hot...
CAGGGTTTCCCCCATTGCGGAAGATTCCCGGCTGCTGCCTCCCGTAGGAGTCTGGGCCGTGTCTCAGTCCCAGTGTGGCCGACCACCCTCTCAGGCCGGCTACCCGTCTTAGCCTTGGTGGGCCATTACCCCACCAACTAGCTGATAGGCCGCAGGCCCATCCCAGAGCAGCATAGAGGGTTNCCCCTCTATACTCTTTCCTTACCTGAGCATATCGCTCGGTAAGTATATGGGGGTTTAGCACCCCTTTCGAGGTGTTATCCCCCTCTCTAGGGGTAGGTTACCTACGTGTTACTCACCCGTGCGCCGCTCTCACTCCTATCGGCATAAACCAATAGGAGCTACCGCTCGACTTGCATGCCTTAGGCACGCCGCCAGCGTTCGTCCTGAGCCAGGATCAAACCCTCCATCCGGTTATAATAAATATAACCTTCCTCTCGGAAGGTTTAATCCTCGCTCTTTATCTATTACGACCGCTTCCCTTTCCTCTTTTCCCTTCTTCCTTCTCTCTCCCTTTGTCTAAGGTTCATCCGCCCTTTCCCTCGGGCGCTTTAAATTCTATCACAAACCCCTTACCCTTTGCAAGAGGGTATTTTTATTTTTTTAACCTATAATAAATCTGAGTCCTCTTCTACTTTTTCTTTCTTTTGATTTCTAAACATCTCTAAAATTTCTTTCACAGTAGTAGCATCATATGGACCTTTATCTTCTCTAACAAATCCTTGAACCCTAGGGAATCTCAAGGCATATCCAAGTCCATCTAATTCCCTTCCACAAGTATGTACAGGACTCCTTGTTATTTCATCCGCCTGAACTACCACCACGTATTTAGGCTCTACCCAAACATCAGGTTCAATGAAAGACTCTACATTATTAGGCCTCTTTTCTACCTTTATTTCATCAAGTATTTCTCTAAATTTTACCCATTCCTCTTCTGTAGGCCCTGTACCTATTTTAGCTATAGTTTTAAAAAGATCTCTCTCATCATCATATACTCCTACAAGAAGAGCACCTATTCCAAACTTAGCTCTATGCCCTCTTCCTTTAAAATATCCTAAGATAACACAATCTACCGTGTCTGCCAGATGTCCTTGATAAGATCTCTTTAATTTTATCCAGTTAAAGTTTCTCATTCCTGCCTGATATGGAGCATCTAATCTTTTTGCAACTATTCCTTCCAAGCCTTCAGTAATACACTCCTCAAAAAAAGAATTGAATTTCTTTTGGATCATTAGTAATTATATTTTTAGTAATAGAAATCTTCTCGCCTTCTACTAAAGCTTCTTCTAATTTTTGTCTTCTTCTTATGTAAGGTAAAGAAGTTGTATCTTCTCCATCTAAATATAGGATATCAAAGGCAAAAAGCTGTAAAGGATATAATTCCACCATTTCAGATATGTTATATTTTCTTTTTCTCTGCACTGTGACTTGAAATGGATAAAATTCACCCGTCTCTGGATTATATGATATCGCCTCTCCTTCTATAATAACATCCCTATCAGGAAATTGCTTTAAAACAGCTTCAACCAAATCTGGAAACATATATGTGTTATCTTCTAAATTTCTCGAGAAAATTCTTACGCTATTTTCCTTTTTATGAATCTGACATCTAAAACCATCAAATTTAGGCTCTACAGCACATTTCCCAAGCCTTTTTATAATCTCTTCTGCCCGTGATACTCTTTCTGCAAGAGCCATTCTTATTGGTCTTCCTACCTGAACTTTTATCCTTTTTAGTGCCTCAACTCCGCCTTCCCAGAAGACCTTAGCCACGTATCCCAAATCAGAAGTAATATTAAAAGCCCTCTCAATGAAAGGCCTCAAACCTTTATCTTTCACTTTTGCAAAAGATAAAGCATCCATAATTGTTGGCTCACCAACTCCAAGTCTTAATTTACCCAAAACGATTCTTACTAAATATTTTCCTCCTTGAGGTGTCAAAGAGTTTATTAAAAAAGCAAGCCTATTTACCTTAGCGTCTACACTTCCTTCACCTGACAAGTTTGCAATATCATATAAAGTGTTAAAAGTCTCTACAACAGTTAAGTCTTTTCCTTCATTTTTGGAATACTTAACTACCAATTCTCCTAAATCTCCTACTTCCTTATAAGATCTTTCAAGCTCTAATAAAGGAATCTTCAATGCTAAGGCCATAGCTCTTAAAACCAACTTATCTGACATTCCAAACTCAATTTTTTCATAATCAGGAGCAACTCTTCCGTTTAACAAGTAGATAATTTTATCAATTTCTTCTTTGTCAACTTTTCTAAAAAGATCTGCAAGAATCTCCATCATCTCATTCCTTTTAGTAGTTTTCTCTATTCTTTCAAAATATTGAGCAAGTTCTCCAAAAAGCATAATAATCTTTCTCCTTTCTGGAAAATTTTCCTCTTTCTAATTTTATCATTTTATCTCCCAAAGAAATCTTTACAAAAAAGAAGAATCTGATAAAAATAAATTATCAAAAATACACTAAGACAAGGAGGTAATTTATGGTAGAGTTTGTAAAGAGCCATGGACTTGGAAATGATTATATTGTCTTTGATAAAACTCAAATAAACTTCCCCTTAACCGAGAAAAACATACGTCTAATATGCGATAGAAATCGTGGAGTTGGCTCTGATGGTATACTTGTTCTTAGAAAAAATAAACAATCAAGAATTTAAAGTAAGAATATTCAATCCCGATGGAAGCGAAGCAGAAAAAAGTGGAAATGGTATAAGAATTCTTGCAAAGTATATTTACGATTATAAATATACTACTGAGAAAGAGTTCTTCATATACACTTTAGGAGGAAAAGTAAAAGCCTCCGTAATAGAAGAACAAAATGGAAGAGCAAAAACCATTGAAGTAGAAATGGGGAAAGTTACCTTTAGAAGTTCTGAGATTCCTGTTGCTGGCCCAGAAAGAGAGGTGATAGATGAGGAATTAAAAATTAATGGTGAAATTTTAAAAATTACATGCCTTTCTATTGGAAACCCTCATTGTGTCTTCTTTGTGGACGAAATTGATGAAGAAAAGATTAAATCTTTAGGGCCTAAAATAGAAAATAATCCAATATTTCCCAATAGAATTAATGTACAAATGGTTAAGGTTTTAGATTCAAATAAAATAGAGATAAGAATTTGGGAAAGAGGAGCAGGATATACTCTTGCATCAGGGAGTAGTTCTTGTGCAGCAGCATCAGCAGCATATAGAAAGGGATTAGTCAATAATCAAGTCGAAGTAATCATGCCTGGAGGAACATTACACATAAGAATAAACCCTGACTGGTCCGTAAATCTTATTGGACCAGTAGAAGAAGTATTTAAAGGAGAACTTTCTGAAGAAATGTTATATAAATTGAAAGACTAATTCTTTATACCTTTCTTAAATTCAGTAAGCTGAGAAAGATGCATCTTCTCCTGTTTTATTATTTCATACAGGATGTTTTTATCCTTTTCAGGAATATATTTTTCCATTTCATAATAAAAGAGAATAGAGTCTTTTTCTAAACTTATAGCAAGATCTAATACTTCTGATAAACTCCATACTGTTCTTGTAGAAAGCTTATCCCAATCAATAAAAATTTGAGAATCTACAAAAGCATGCAAATATTTATTAGCTTCCTGATCAGGATAAGCAGAAACAAAGCCTTCATTCTCCAAACGAGAGTAAATTTCCTTAAAAGCTAAGGCATGTCTTTTTTCTTCTAAAGCAAGATAGCTAAATAATTTTTTCAATTCTTCATCTTCTACCTTTGATCCCATTAATTCATAAAATTTTTCTCCTTCTTCTTCAATGTGTATAGCCATTTCAATTAAATCTTGAGAAGAAAACATCTTTACCATAAGAAAATCCTCCCCTTAAAAATTATTTTCCTGCTAATGTGATATCTTCAAGCTTTAACATAGGTGAATTTATATTACCTTTGAGGTCTAATTTATTACCAATGCCAGTTATATTTTTTAAAAAATCCTTCAAATTACCTGAAATAGTCATCTCTGCAACAGGTTCTGCTAATTCTCCATCTTTTATCCATAAACCCTCGATTCCTAAGGAAAAATCTCCAGAGATTGTATCTGCAAGATGGAGCCCCATTAAAGAAATAACATAAACCCCATTTCTCACTGATTTTATAAGCTCATCTTCACTCTTATCTCTAGGCTCAATGTACAGATTAAAATAATCAACCTGGGGCAAAGACTTAAAAGAGCCCCTAACCCCATTACCAGTAGAATTTTTACCCTCCTTATTAGCGCTATAGACATTATAAGCAAAATTCTCCAGTACACCATTTCTTATGAAATATTTTTGATAAGTCTTTATTCCTTCATCGTCAAAAAGTCTAGGAATCAAAGCTTTTTCAGAAAGAGGATCCTCTACAATACTCAAAATTGGAGAAGCCACACTCTCACCTAACAATCCCTTTAATACAGACTTTCCTTTTTGAACATTCTCTGCAGAAAATAGTTCAGAAATAAGCTCTAAAAATTCACTGGCTCTTTCTGCAGGAAGAATTATGTCTACACTTTGCGTCTTCTTGGGCAATGCTCCCAATAAACTTGTGGCCTGCCAAACCACCTTTTCAACTAATTTATCAAATTCAAGCTCATTCCAACTCCTAGCCACATCAAATTCAAATCCACTTCTTTCATTAGTCCCATCAGAAGCACCAATCTCTGTATATATATATACTGGTACTGTTGATTATATTCCAAAGATAAACCCGTTGTACTTATTATTCTATTATTGTCCGTTGTTTTCTCCCAAACAATATTTCTCACAGTTTTTACTCTTTTATCTTTTGAATAGATTTCTTTTTCTAACTCTACCAATCTTTTTATTTTTTCTTGAAAGGATGGCTCTTCAGGATAGTACTTAAAATCTTTAAGATCTAAATCTTTAGAAAATTTCCAATTCTCATCTTCTTCCATTACCTGAGAAAGTTCAATTGCTCTCTGTATTGTTTCATCTATCTTATCTAAATTGGTAGTATAAGAAAATCCATGTTTACCATCTTTTATAACCCTTACCCCAATGCCATACTCCCTAGAAATTTGATAATTTTCAACCTCCTGCCTAGAGATTACTAAAGTACTTTTTTCTCTTTCTTGAAAAAATATTTCACACTCTATTTTTTGTTTTCTTAAATCCTCAATTAATTTAAATAAATCAACGGTCATGAAAATTACTCTCCTTTCTCTGTACCCCCAATAGTAATCTCAGATATAAAAAGAGTAGGCATACCATCGGTTACAGGAACTCCTTGCCCGTCTTTTCCACAAGTACCGGGAGCAAAACCAATATCATTTCCAATCATTTCAATCTTTTCTAAAATCTTAGGTCCATTTCCTATTAATGTTGCACCTCTTATTGGATGTTTAATTTCACCATTTATTACAAGATAACCCTCTTCAATTCCAAAAAACAAAATCTCCAGAGGTTGTATCTACCTGACCTCCTCCCATCTTTACCACATATATTCCTCTCTCTAATCTTTGTAACATATCTTCTACTTTACTTTCTCCTGGAAGAATGAAGGTATTAGTCATTCGAGGAATAGGAGGATATCGAAAATTTTGTCTTCTCCCATTTCCTGAAGGACGAACATTGAACTTTTTTGCGGTAATTCTTGAATGCATATATCCCTTCAAAATACCCCTATCAATTAGAACATTATAATTAGTTTTTACTCCTTCATCGTCCACTGCTGAAGAGCCGTACATTCCTTCAAGAACACCTGCATCTACCATAGTAACCAGCTCTGAAGCTACCTTTTCTCCAATCTTTCCTTTGTACACTGAGACTCCCTTATCAACCAAATCAGCTTCAAGACCATGTCCAACAGCTTCGTGTATTAGAACACCTCCAGCCTTTAAAGATATAACTACTGGCATAACTCCAGCCGGAGCTTCTTTGGCTTCAAGGAGTAGAATAGCCCTTCTTGAAGCCTCGTATGGGATTTTATTAATAACTTCTTCAGTAAGCAGCTCCCAACCTACCGTACCTGCAACCGTCTCATATCCTGTTTGAATAATTCCATTATAAGACCCAACGGAAAGTCCATAAACCGCAGTTCTTACTCTCCTATCTTCAATAAAATCCCCCTCTGTGTTTGCAATAAGAATCTTCTGATCTACAGTCCTTATCACAGAAGTAAATTGAACTATCCTTGAATCGTAACCCCTTGCCTTTTCATTCATAATCTTCAAAATATCTTTTCCTTCTTTTATCTCAAAACTTCCTATATCCTTTAAAGGCCTTATGCCATACTCATCTTTCTCAGATAGGACAACTTTTATATCTTTATCTCCTTGAAACACAGCTTCCGCTAAATTCTTGGCAAGTTTTCTCAATCCCATCAATGAAATATCAGTAGTATATCCATAAAAAGTTCTGTCTCCTAATATTACCCTTAAACCTACTCCTACATCTTCTCCCGCTACTGCTTCCTCTAACTTATTATCGTCAAAATAAAAATAAAGAGAATTACTAACCTCAAAAAATAATTCCGAAAAATACTCCACCTTTGCTTAAGGAAATTTCAAGAATTTCTTCAGCTATGCTTTTAGATATCACTTTTACTACCCCCTAAATTAAATAAGAGGGAGGAAAACCCCCCTCTTAAAACCATTTTTAAGTAATATAAAAATTAAAGAGTTATAGCTCCTACTGGACAAGAATCGGCAGCATCTTGACAGCATCCTGCGGATTCACAATCTGCCCCTTCTCTTACTACAGCTTTTCCTTCTTCATCAATTTCAAATACATCAGGACATAAAGAAGCACAAACCCCACATCCAATGCAAAGATCTCTATCAATTTTTGGTGCGCTCATTTTTAAGACCTCCTTTCCGAAGATTTAAAAATATCTTTTAAAGCATAGAAAATTTTACCCTAAAAGTCAATTATTCTCTCCAATATTTGATCTTTGCTCCTACCGAGAAACCATACCTCTCAAAAAAGCCAGCTCTAACCTCTAAAGCATATCTATAAGGCTTAGGACTAAAGTAAATAGGACAGTTTAATTCATCCTTACATGGCTCCATTCTTTGTATATTTATAATAGTGCCATCCTCCAAAATAAAAGCTATATCAAGAGGAACATAAGTATTTTTCATCCAAAATCCAGCATTTGTATCATAAGGGAATACAAAAAGCATTCCATACTCCCAAGGGATACTTTTTCTATACATAAGTCCTAAAGTCCATAACTCATCTCGATCAGCTATCTCAATAGGTATCTCAAGAGATTTATCCCCTTGTGTTATTAAAAGCCTTCCACGGGGAAATTTAGGTGAGTTTTCCTTTCCAAGAGAAAGAAGAGAAAACATAACTATCATTAATAAAATAGTGAAAATAGTAGTAAAGAAAACTGTTCTTTTTTTCATAATTTACATTTCTCCCTTCTTTTTAACAAAGGCTTTAGGTATAATTATAATTGATTATGCTTAAAAGAGAAATTGCAGAATTACCTCTCCATTCAGGAAAAGCCCCATTTTGGCTTTTTCAAAGAATGAAAAAGCTTTCAAGAGAAATTATTCTTCTCTTTGCCGTCGAAAACAAAATAGATGAACTTTTAAAAAAATTATCTGATCCTTTCTGGTTTCAAGCCTTAGGTTGTGTATTAGGTTTTGACTGGCACTCAAGCGGCCTTACCACTACTACAGGTGCTGCTTTAAAAGAAGGATTAGGAGAACTTTCTCATGAAATAGGCCTATATATTGTAGGCGGAAAAGGTAAGGCTGGTCTGAATACTCCAGAAGAAATAAAAAGATTAGCAGAAAAAGAGGGTTTTGATCCTCAAAAATGGATTCTTGTAAGCAGAACGGTGGCTAGAGTTGATAACAATGCCATACAAGATGGATACCAGCTTTATCACCATCTTTTGATTTTCACCAAAGAAGGAAATTGGTGTGTTATACAGCAAGGTATGAATGAGAATAACAATTTTGCAAGAAGATATCATTGGCTTGGAGAAGAGGTAAAAAGTTTTATTGAGGAACCCCATAAAGGAATAATCACTCAGAAGTTCGAAAACTATGTCATAAATTTGGTAGCAAAAGAAAGTAAACCAGCGCAAGAAGTGATTACACAACTTATGAATGAAAAACCCGATAAGGTCCTAAAACTATGGAATGAAGTTTCATTAAAACTTCCATCTTACCATCCTATAACTCCTAAGGAGATAAGACCCGAAAACCTAAAAACAATCTTGTTAAAGACCTATGAGGCTCCACCCAAAGATTTCCAAGAAGTACTACTAAAAGAAGGTGTAGGATCTAAAACCTTAAGAGCCTTAACCCTTATAAGCGAACTTGTTTATAATACCCCAGCCAGCATAAAGGATCCTGCAAGATTTTCTTTTGCCCATGGAGGGAAGGATGGACACCCATACCCAGTAGATAGAGAAAATTACGATAAAACCATAGAGCTCTTAAGAAAAAGCAATAAAAAATGAGCAAAAATTAGGAAGAAGAGAAGAAATTGAAACTTTAAAGAAGCTCTCCTTTTATTTCAAAGTTTAATGCCTTTTTGCTATAGATATGAGCTAACCTTACCGGCTCTGGTAATCGATACTTAGTAGAAGTTTTTAGTATAATCTCAATAGAGGTACTTAAAGAAATCTTATGCCCTAAAGATACAAAAACAGGCTTTACATTATCTTTAGTCCTCACCACAGCTCCAACAATCTCATTGTCAATATAGATATATTCAAAAGAACCTCTTTTTTTATCTGGTTCTTTATAAACACCTACAAGTATTTTCTTAGCACAACCGATAGATGGAACATCAAGAACATATCCTACATGAGAAGCTATTCCTAATCTTCTTGGATGAGCAATTCCTTGTCCATCAAAGATGAGAAGATCAGGTTTGATTTTTAAATTCTCCCATGCTTTTAAGATTATTGGTCCCTCTCTAAAACTTAAAAAACCTGGAATATAAGGAAAATTAACTTGAGAAATCTCTATAGAAACCTCAAGAACCTCCAAAGTATTGAATTCTAAAACAACAATTACTCCTGCTATTTTATCTTCAATAGAAGAAGTATCTACTCCTCCTACATATCTCAAGTTCTTAAATGCATCTTCTTTAATTATTTTCTCACTTATTTCTTTTTGAAGCCTTACTGTTTCCTCATACCCTAACCATTTAAAATATTTAGATTCATAATCCATATATCTCTATCCTTCCCAGTTTATCCATCTCAATAGGAACTTCCAATTTTTCCTTCTCAATATACTTTTTAAGAAAATCATGTACAAAAACTTTTGGTTCTATCACATATATTCCTTCTGTCTTGCTGACTCTACCCACAGGAGCACATACATATTTGTCTAAAATTCCAAAAACCTTCAAATCTCTGACACACTGGATTAAGAATAAAAGCTCTCTTAGAGAAATATGTTTGGTAACTTCTATGATTTCACCATTATTTTCTATTTTTACAAAATCTTTTTGAAGAGAATCTTGCAATATACTTACTTTAGAATAAAGATTATAAACTTTTTTTCTAGAAATAAGCATTGTCGAAAGTTCGACCTTTCGAGAAGGATCCCCAAAAAGAAATAGTTTTGTAATAATTTCATCCATTAAATTAGGAATCTCAAACCAAAAAATTCTCTGTATCCTCAAGACTTTCTACCATCTCTGTATTTTTACACAAATCAACCTTAAAATGGATCTTTGAATTCCTACCAAACCCTGTGAATTTATCCCAAGGAATACTAACCTCAACTATGTCTTTTATCTTCAATGAAATATTATCCCCACAAAGCTCATTTCTTAAATCTAATCTATATTTACAGCTACCTTTGTTTCTTGAGTAAAAGTTGATAACTATAAAATAATCATCATTAAAATATTTTTCTGCCTTATCCATTAAGTCAATTCTCATATATAAGTTGCTTAAGTCATAACCATAATAAATTCCTGTTATAAATTCACTTTTCTTCTCTTCTAACAAATTTAAGGACGACAAAACCCACTCATCTTTAGAGGTAATTATCCCATCGATCTTAGGAGTAAAAATTAAAGATCTCCTACTTCTCCATAACGGATTTCTAAAAACAATAGGGAAGTCAAGGAAAGAAGGATAAGCTTTATTAATAGATCTATAAACATTTTTAAGATGAGACCTAAAAATTTCATCGAAAATCTCGTCATATCCTGATTCTTGATCATCTCCATACCACCAAAACCAGTCACTTCCTTCTGCCGCCATAAGGCTTATCCAATCTACCCGATCTTTCTTCTTCTCTACAAACTTCCTTGTAATGGTTAGATATTCCCATGCAAGATTCTCCTCTATCTCTCCAATCCAAGTAGTAAGATCAGCATTTATCCAGGATCCAGTAAAAATATTATTAAGTTCTCCAAAATTTTTTGTTTTCTCAATAAAATCTTTTACCGTTATTGTCTCAAGCTCTTTAGAATCAGAAAGTAAAGTATATAGGTTTCTTAAGAAATCTCGCCCATCATTATCGTAATACTCCCAACAATTTTCACCATCTAAAGCAATAGTTACAAGAAAATCTGAATTTTGAGGTAGACTATTTTTTATTTTTAAAAGACGATAATATAGATCCTTAGCCCCATCTTCAGGAGGATAATTCATATAGACAAATCCAATTCTGTCTGACAGAACCTGATCTCTAAAAACTGCATAGACTTCTTTTCCATTCAAATTTATTCTATAAGGTTTATAAAGGATTTCTGGCTTATTTATGAACCCCTCATTATCCCGTAAGAAATCTTCTCCCAAACTTTTAAAAAGAATCCTTTCGTCTGAAACAAACCATTTAATATTAAACTCTGAGACCATTTCTACAAATTCAGGACTTACAGCTTGCTCTGAAGGCCATATACCTAAAGGATCTTTATCAAATAACTTTCTATAATATTCTTTTCCAAGGAAAAGCTGCTTTTCTGCATCTTCCTTAAAAGAAAAATAGTCAAAAGGAAGAGGAAGCTCAGGCGTAGATACTTTGGCACTCTTTGTGTCTATCAAAAGAGGCATTATAGGATAGAAAAAAGGGAGAAAAAATCACTTCTATTTGTCCAGAATCCTGCATCGATCTATAAAGAGAAAAAAGTCCTCTTAGGATTTCAAACTGCTTTTCTATAACTTTTAATTTTTCCTCTTCAGTAAAATTTTTGCCTTTTTCTACCAAATAAATTAAGAAAGAATCTTTCTTTCTCAAATCAGGATCAAACCAAGCAAGATTATATAAAACTTGTAAATCCAAAAAATCCTGAACTGTGTATTCTTCGTTATTCAACTTTTTGTAGTATAACTCTTTAAATCTTGGAAATATAAACCCCATCTTCTCCTTATTAAGGAGGAAAAAGTTATCTAAAATAAATTTCTTATCCTCCATATTTAACTCAGAGGCTTTTTTTAAGAGATTTCTCTAACCACAAATCTGTAGTTCTTCTGTCCAAGTATTCTTGTATTTGTAAAAGTAAGGATGGAACAAAATTAAACGTCTGCTTTATCTTTGGAAAATCTTTCAGTATGGAAACCATATTGTAATAGTTCTTAATACCGTGAAATCTAACCCAAGGGAATATGGATAAACTTTTAGAAGTGTCTTTATAATATGGTTGATGCATATGCCATATAAAACTTACATACAACTTACCCATTTTTGCTCCAATATCCTCCTACTAAAAGGTGTTAATTTTTACGATTATCATATCATTTTAATTTAATTTTTTTTAATTCTAATTGACGCTAAGCTCTTACAGTGCTATAACAAAAAACAAAGAATCTTAAAAAAGAAGGGAGGGAGAGATAAAAGCTTTATGAGTAGCAGTGAGGATACCATCCCGAGACGCCCATTAATTTTCNACAAAAACAAAAAGAAAGGAGAAAAGTTATCATGGAGAAAAGAAAACTCTCTCCCTTATATAAAGGAGGCCAGAGAAAATGTCCAGGGTAATCTGGTCTCCAACAAGATACAGACGATTTTCTTTAGGAGATATAATAATACTCCTATTTATAGGGAGTATTATTTACGCTATATCTTCCCTCAATACCATATATTCAAAGCCCACCGAGGTAATTAGTTTAGATTTATCCCCTCAAAAGCTTCCTCTTTATTCTCTTTTCTCTCTTTTAAGAATGATTCTTGCATATTTTATTTCATTAATATTTACCATCGTTTATGCCTATACTGCTGCTTACAAAAAAAGTCTTGAAAAAATTCTTATACCACTACTAGACATACTTCAATCAATTCCTGTACTTTCCTTCCTTCCCCCAGTATTCATGGCAGTTATTTCTATGTTTCCAGGATCAAAATTAGGCCTTGAAATTACCTCCATAATTCTTATTTTCACAGGACAGGTATGGAACATGGTATTTAGTTTTTACCAATCTTTAATCTCTATCCCAAGAGATTTAAAAGAAGCAGCCCAATTATTCAAATTAAACCCATGGCAAAGATTTTGGTATCTAGAACTTCCCTACTCTGCTATCGGATTAATTTGGAATAGTATGATGTCTTGGGCTGGAGGTTGGTTCTTCCTTATGGCATGTGAGATGTTTACCCTGACAAATCAAAATTTCGTCCTACCAGGACTTGGTTCTTACCTGTCCTTTGCCGCTTTAAAGGGTGATCTTTTGAAAATATTTTATGGCCTTTTTGCTTTGATTACTGTGATAATTCTTCTTGATCAATTAGTTTGGAGACCTCTCCTTTCTTGGAGTCAAAAATTTAAGGTAGAATATGTTCAGGCAGAAGAATACTATGAATCAAAAGTACTTTTATGGTATAGAAGATCACGTATTTTTGACCTCCTCTATAAAAAGATTATCTTACCTTTAAGAGAAAGGTTAGAAATTTTATTTATCTCTTATTACGATAAGAAAGAAAAACAAGAAATAAAAACATCTAAAATTTCAAAACTATTAAACCTCATTGTGTCCACCATCTTAATCTTTCTTGTATTAAGAGGATTTATTGGACTTCTAAAATTAATTATAAACTTACCATTAAACATGTGGAAGGATATAATCTACTCAGCATTCCTTACTCTACTTAGAGTTACAGCTGCAGTACTAATTGCACTATCCTGGACTCTCCCATTGGGAGTAAGAATAGGTATGAATCCTAAACTCTCAAAGGTAATACAACCAATTGTACAAATAGTGGCCTCGGTACCTGCAACTGCTATCTTTCCAGTAATAGTCATGTACCTGATAAATCTTCCTGGAGGATTAAATATAGCAAGTATTGTACTAATGCTTTTGGGCACTCAATGGTATTTATTATTTAACATCATCGCAGGAGGAATGTCTATTCCTAATGATCTTATTGAAATAAGTGAACTATTAAAATTAAGTAAAATTGACAAGTGGAAAATACTTATTATTCCCTCTATTCTACCATTTCTTGTAACAGGTGGTATTACTGCTATGGGAGGAGCATTTAACGCAAGTATAGTTTCTGAATATATAGAATTTCATAATCAAATCTATAAAATAAAAGGACTTGGAGCTCTTATTACTGAAGCATCAAGCAAGGGAAATAATTCACTTCTTGCAGCAAGCACCCTAGTTATGGCTTTAATGGTTGTTACTATAAATAGGTTATTCTGGAAAAGACTATTCAAAAAGTCCGAAGAGCTGTTATCCTAAGTATATTAAGGAGGGATTGTAATGGAACTTTTAAGACTTGAAAATATAACAGTTAGCTTTAAGTTTCCCGAAGGAGAAATAACTGTACTTGATAATATAAATTTCACAGTAAATGAGGGAGATTTTATTGCATTACTTGGCCCATCAGGATCTGGAAAATCTACTATTCTAAGAATAATTGCTGGTCTTCTGAAACCCAACAAAGGTAAAGTTTATTATAAAGGCAAAGAGATAAAAGGAGTAAATCCAGGAGTTGCAATGGTATTTCAAAATTTTGCTCTATTTCCATGGCTAACAGTACTTGAGAATGTAGAGTTAGGACTTAAAGCAAAAGGAGTACCACCAGAAGAAAGAAGAGAAAGAGCAATTAAAGCTATAGACCTTATAGGTCTCGATGGATTTGAAAATGCATATCCTAAAGAACTTTCGGGAGGAATGAGACAAAGGGTTGGTTTTGCAAGGGCTTTAGTAATGGATCCTGATATCCTTTTGTTAGATGAACCTTTCTCTGCTCTTGATGTCTTAACTGCTGAAAACCTAAGAAATGACCTCATAGAACTTTGGATAGAGAAGAGAATACCTACAAAAGCCATTATCTTAGTAACCCATAGTATTGAAGAAGCAGTATATATGGCAGACAGAGTATTACTTCTAAGTAAGGATCCAGGAAGAATAATAAAAGAAGTCAAGATAACTCTTCCTCATTGGAGAGACAAAAAATCTCAAGAATTTTTAGATATAGTAGATGAGATTTATGGTGTATTGACAGGAAAGCCCGTAGAGAGAATCTCTGCAAAAGAAAAGAAACCTCTCCATATACCTCAAGCAAGTGTAGGATCTATAACCGGACTCGTCGAATTAGTAAACGATCTTGAAGGCAAAGCTGACATATATAAATTGGGAGAAGAACTACTTATGGACGTAGAGGACCTACTACCCATCATTGAAGCTTGTGAAATATTAGGTTTCGCTGAAATAAGAGAAGGAGACATAATTCTTACAGAAGCAGGTAGAGAGTTTGCAGAAGCAGATGTTTTGGAAAGAAAAGAAATTTTTAAAAAACTTGCCATAGAGAAAGTTCCATTCTTAAAACAAATTGTAAAATTACTACAGTCAAAATCTAATCATAAGATGCCAAGATCCTTCTTCTTAGACTTGCTAAAACAACATCTTTCACCTCAGGAAGCTGAAAAAGAACTTGATATATTGATAGATTGGGGAAGATATGCAGAACTATTTGAATATGACGATGATAGAGATGAACTTTACTTGCCTGAAACCTCCGAACTTTTAGTTAACGTTCAAAAACAAGAAGAATAATGTTATAATTTAAAATCAAAAGGGGAGGAAAAGGCTAAATTGGAAAACCTAGTAATAAGTAGACTAAGAATTTTAACTTTCTTATTTATAGCAGTTTATTTATTACCAAACAGCTTCTTTGATGACCTTAGAATTTGGCTTTTAATACTTTTTGCGCTTCTTTATAGTTCAATAGTATATTATTTTGTGGCTAGAGAAAAACTACAGGAAAATTTAACATTATCCATTATTGATTTGCTTATTGTTTTCTTTTATTTATTTCTCATAAATCAAATGGCAACAAAATTTGTATTTCTCATCTATCTTCCTGCCATAAAAGAAATCCTTTATAGAAGAATTAAAAATAGCCTACATAATAAGTTTTATGGGAAATCTAGGAGTAATAGTTTTATCCTTTATTCTTAAAGAGAACTTACCCTTAGAAATTTCCCTTTCACTAATTCCTATCTCCTTTCTCATTCCCTATTTTTCTTCCTCTTATATAAAAGAAATGGAGGGATCTTAATTTGAAAAAAATCTTTATAACTATTTTTCTTTTGTTTTTAATACTATCCTCCATATATGCTCAAAATCAAAATGTTTACATAATACCAATAAAGGGAACTATCGAACTCGGTCTTGCCTCTTTTGTTGAAAGAAGTATAAGAGAACACCCTAATGCAAAAGCCTTTATTTTTGAAATAGACACTTTTGGAGGCAGAGTAGACGCAGCTATCAAAATAAGAGATACTATATTGGCTACCCCCACTTTAACTATCGCTTTTATAAAAGATAGAGCCTGGTCTGCAGGGGCCTTAATAGCATTATCTTGCGAAAAGATAGTTATTTCTCCTTCAGGTAGTATTGGAGCTGCAGAACCTCGTCCAGCCGATGAAAAAACTATCTCAGCTTTAAAAGCTGAATTTGAAAGTACAGCAAAAAAGAAGAAATAGAAACCCCAAAATTAGCAGCTGCAATGGTAGATGCTGATGAGGTAATTCCAGGTTTAAAACAAAAAGGAAAGATTTTAACCCTATACGCAGAAGAGGCTAAAAAATGGAAAATTGCTGATGAAATATTAGAAAACATAGACTCAGTAATAAAATTCTTTAACTTGGAAAAGGGAAAAATTACAGAATTACAACCTAATTGGGCTGAAAACTTCGTAAGATTTATAACTGACCCTACTGTATCAAGCATTATACTAACAGTAGGAATGCTTTCCTTATATGTAGCCATATTTACTCCTGGTCTTGGTGTCCCTGAACTCTTAGCTTTAGTGTGTTTAGGTTTATTTTTTTGGTAGGACATTATCTTGCCGGACTTGCAGGCTTAGAACCAGTAATTTTATTCCTTCTTGGGCTTATCTTAATTTTTATAGAAATGCATACGCCAGGATTTGGAATTCCTGGAATAGCAGGAAGTATCTCGGTATTTCTCAGTATATACTGGACAATAGTACAAAAAGGAGGTACCCTTCAAGCATTACTCACTGGAATATTCGTAGTCCTTTCACTTATAATATTCCTAGCAATTTATCTACCAAAAAGTCGTGTATGGATAAAGTTTGGACTTCCTGAGAGTCAAAAGAAAGATTTAGGCTATACTGCTTTCCAAGAGAGAAAAGATTTAATTGGAAAAAAGGGCAAAACTATTACTATGCTACGTCCTACAGGAATTATAGAAATTGAAGGAGAAAAATTCGAGGCTTATTCGGAATCAGAATTTATTGAACCTGGCGAAGAAGTTATAGTCTTCAAAGTTGAGGGAAATAAAATCTTTGTAAGGAGGAGTGAAAAATGAGTTTATTGTGGGGCTTTTTAATTTTAATCTTAGTATTAATATTCCTTGGAATATTCTTTAGTTTTGTGCCATTAGGATTATGGATTTCAGCTCTTGCTGCAGGAGTTTCCATCAAAATTACCGATTTGATCGGAATGAGACTTAGAAGAGTCCCCCCTGGAGTAATAATAAACTCCTTAATTAAAGCTCATAAAGCTGGACTTTCAGAAGTAACTCTTGACAAATTAGAAGCCCATTACTTGGCTGGAGGAAACGTAGATAAAGTTGTTAATGCTTTAATTGCAGCCCAAAGAGCAGGTATCCCCTTAACCTTCGAAAAGGCAGCAGCCATAGACCTTGCTGGAAGAGATGTATTAGAAGCAGTACAAATGAGTGTTAATCCAAAGGTTATTGAAACTCCAGTGGTAGCCGCTGTAGCAAAGGATGGCATTGAATTAAAAGCCAAGGCAAGAGTAACTGTAAGAGCCAATATTGAAAGATTAGTAGGAGGAGCAGGAGAAGCAACAATTATAGCAAGAGTAGGAGAAGGAATAGTAACTACTATTGGATCTGCAGAAAGTTATAAAGAAGTTTTAGAAAACCCAGATAGTATATCAAAAACAGTACTTGCAAAGGGACTTGATGCAGGAACAGCTTTCGAAATCGTATCCATTGATATAGCAGATGTAGATGTAGGAAATAACGTAGGTGCAAGATTAAAAATGGACCAAGCAGAAGCCGACATGAGAATTGCACAAGCCCAAGCAGAAAGTAGAAGAGCCCTTGCCATAGCAAGAGAACAAGAAATGAAAGCTCTAACCCAAGAAATGAGAGCAAGACTAATAGAGGCAGAAAAAGAAGTTCCTCTTGCTGTAGCAGAAGCTCTAAGAAGCGGGAAAATAGGAGTACTAGATTATTATACTTTGAAAAACATAATGGCAGATACAGCCATGAGAGAGGCTATTTCTAAGCTTGGACAAAAAGAAGAAGAGGGAAGGAAAGACTAAATGTTTGAATGGCTGGTAATTTTATACATACTTTTTATATTTATCTCTGCTATATTAGATGCTACAAAAAAGGCAAAGGATCAAAAAGAAATAATAATTAAAAAGATAGAAAGAACAAAAGAAAAGACTACACCTCAAGAATTACCTAAAGAAATGGTCATTCCACAAAAAACAATTGAACAAAAGAAGAAAATAGAAGAAGTCAAGAAAGAGGAAAAAATCAAAGAAACTCATGAAGAAACTTATATTGAAAAAAGTATAAAAAATAATCTACCTGAGATAATAGCACTTATAGAGATTATAGGTCCTCCAAAAGCATACCAAAATTGGACAGCTCCTTACAAGAAGAAAAATTAAATACCATAAAAGAATCAAAGCCAAATTCTTTAACTACCGAGAGGCAAACTTTTCTCTTAACATCTTCCATGGGAGGAGAAAAGTTTGCCTCTTTTAAAATTGAAGTAACTTTTTTATCCTTTAAACCACAGGGAATTATATAAGAGAATGGAGCCAAATCATTATTTACATTTAGGGCAAATCCATGATATGAAACTCTTTTCTTTATAGCAATACCTATAGCAGTTATTTTTCTATCTTCTACCCATACTCCTGGATACTCTATACTTTCTTTGGCTTCTATACCATACTCATGAAGTACATTTATAATAGACTTCTCAATTTTTAAGACAAAATTCTTAACCCCATCAACTTTAAAAATAAAATACCCCACAAGCTGTGAAGGTCCATGATAAGTAATATCTCCTCCTCTATCAACTCTTATAAAATCTATTCCCATACTTTCTAGTTCCTCTTTTGTCTTAAGCAAATTTTTCTCATCCCCAAACTTTCCTAAAGTTATTACTGGAAAGTGCTCTAAAAGTATCAAAGTATCATAAATAGTATCTTTTACTCTTAAATCGTGGAGCTTTTTTTTGAAGATCCCATGCGTCTTCATATTTTTATTTTTTCTCTAAAGTCAATTACTAATAACTTCTTCATACTTAACCTTAAAACTTTCCTTTTTATAATAGCCTTTAACTATAAACATATAGTAATTAGCAATAGCCTTCAATGAAATATCTGTAGACATAGCAATCCATGCACCCACAAGCCCTAAATTCATCTTTATAGCCAAAAAATATGCCAAAGGTATTCTAACAAACCACATACCTACACCACTTATCACCATAGGAATTTTAGAGAAACCAGCCCCTCTCAAAGATCCAGACATAACATTTGCTGTCGCAAGAAGGGGTTGAATTACAGCAATAATTCTCAACACCGAGGAAGCATATTTAACCACTTCCACATCTCTAGTAAATATCTGAACTAAATATTCTGGAAATAAAAAAAGAAAAACTCCTACACTACCCATGAATATAATAGCCCTTTTCCAAGCCTCAACTGAAGCCAATCTTGCCAAATTGTCTTCTTTCGCTCCCTTATATTGTCCAACAAGAGTTGTTGCTGCAACCCCAAAAGCAAACCCAGGTTGAAAAGACAAAGATTCAACATTTAAAGCTATTCTATGAGCTGCATACACCTTAGTACCCAAGCTTAAAACAACCGTAGCATAAACAAGAGCTCCTATGTTAAAGAAAAAGCTGCTCAAAAGATGTTGGTACTCCTATTCTTAATATTTGTAAACTATAACTCCTTTCAGGAATAAAGTTATAAAAGAATTTATATTTTAAGAGATTACTTCTTTTATAAATGATATATAAAAGAAAAATTGTACCTAATAGTCGAGATAAACTTGTAGCCAAAGCAGCACCAGCAACCCCCATCTTAGGAAAACCAAACTTTCCAAAAACCAAAATATAATCCAAAAAGATGTTCGAAGTATTAGAAATTATACTCGCATACAAAGGAGTTTTAGTATCTCCTGCTCCTCTTAAAGCAGAAGAGATTATGGACATATACACAATTAGAAAGCCAGGAACAAGAATATATTTTAAATATAGAGAGGCACTAATGCGAATATCTTCCTTTGCACCTAAGATTTGCAAGAGCCTATCACTTCCAAATAACCCAAATAGTAGGATCAAAATTGAAAGATAAAAACCTAAAATCATTGAATTTTCAAGATATTTTACAGCATCCTCATAGTTTCCTGCCCCAATACTATAGGCTATCGTAACCATCGTACCAACAGTAAGAGCTGAAACCACAGCAAGAACCACATTGATAACCTGCATTCCCAAACCCACTGCAGCAAGAGCTGTAGACCCCTAAAAAACCTACAAAGATCATATCTACAAAGCTAAATACAAGTTGAAACAAATTCTCCAGCAAAACTGGAATAGCAAGAAAAAGAACCCTTCTTCCAATTTTGCTCCGTTCATCCTCAAGCATCTTTGCCTTTTTCCTCCAACAACTAAATATTTTAACCACATCAAAAAAGAGAGGCTGGAGTTTTGTTTATTCCTCCAGCCTCTCGTAAGGAGGGGGGTGTGTAGATATTATTATATTAAACTGAATACTTTTTTGTAAAGAAAAAATGATTTAAAATAAAGATACTCCAAAAAGGGAGGTGTCTTTAATGGTCCAGAAAAGGCCCTATGGAAAAAAGGGAGAATTACTTTCTATTATTGGATTTGGGGGAATCCTAGTAATGAATGAAGAACAAAGGGAGGCTAATAGAAGAGTTGCTGAGGCTATAGATCTTGGAATTAATTATTTTGACGTAGCACCATCCTACGGAGATGCTGAAGATAAACTTGGACCAGCCCTTCGTAGAAAGAGAAAAAATATCTTTCTTGCCTGTAAAACTATGGAGAGAACTAAAGAGAAGGCTTGGGAAGAGCTTCAAAATTCTCTAAAAAAGCTCGAAACAGATTATTTTGATCTATATCAACTCCATGCTATGACTACTGAGGAAGACTTCCAATTGGCTACAGGACCCAATGGAGCCTTAGAAACTTTTGTTAAAGCTAAGAAGGAAGGAATAATAAGATACATAGGGTTTTCAGCCCACTCTGTAGATGTAGCCCTAAAACTCCTTGATGTTTTTGATTTTGATTCTATACTCTTTCCTATTAATTGGGTAAACTTCTTTAATGGGAACTTTGGACCTCAGGTGGTACAGAAGGCGCAAGAAAAAAATGTAACTATACTTGCTTTAAAAGCAATGGCAAAAACTATTATTCCTGAAGGACAAGAAAGAAAATATCCAAAGTGTTGGTATGACCCCATCGACGAAAAAGATCTTGCTCAACTTGCCCTAAGATTTACCCTATCTCAACCAGTAACAGCAGCAATACCCCCTGGGGAATATAAGTTCTTTAAATGGGCAATTGAAGTAGGAGAAAACTTTACACCAATAACTGTAGAAGAATTAGAGATCCTTAAACAAAGAGCCAAAAATTTAGAGCCAATTTTTAAAGTTTCTTAACATAGAATCTATTGCAATATTAATAATATCTGATATACTCCATATGGTATATTAAAAGGAGGTGATAAAGAAAAATGGATTTTATATCTTTAACAAAGCCTATAGAAAAGATTGAAGAAGAACAAGATGTAATTATTTTAGGAGGAGGACCAGCAGGTCTTACTGCAGGAATATATGCTGGAAGAAATCTGTGGAGAACTCTTATAATTGAAAAAGCAATAGTAGGAGGCAATGCTGCTCTCACAGAGAAAATAGACAATTATCCTGGTTTTCCAGAAGGAATAACAGGAGAAGAATTGGTAAAAAGAATGGAGGTTCAAGCAAAAAAATTTGGTTCTAAAATATTAGAAGCTGATGTCTTATCCTTAAAAATAGACGGAAACTGGAAAATAGTTGAAACATCAAATGGAGTTTTTAGGGCTCCTACTCTTATTATTGCTACTGGCACAAGACCTAAGAAATTAGGAGTTCCAGGAGAAAAAGAATTTATAGGGAAAGGTGTCTCCTACTGTGCAGTATGTGATGGTGCCTTCTTTACTGGAAAAAAAGTTGCTGTTATAGGTGGAGGAGATTCTGCTGTTGAAGAAGCAATATATCTAACAAAGTTTGCTGAAGAAGTAACAATTATTCATAGAAGAGATACTCTTAGGGCCGAAAAAATAAATCAACAAAGAGCTTTCTCTAATCCTAAAATAAAATTTCTATGGAGCCATATAGTTAAAGCTATAGAAGGCGAGAAGAAAGTTGAAAAATTAATACTAGAAGATTTAAAGACGGGAGAGACCAAAATCTTTCCTGTAGATGGTGTTTTCATTTATATAGGCTTAATTCCAAATACAGAACTTTTTAAGGGTATTTTGAATTTGGATTCCAATGGTTTTATAATAACAGATGAAAAAATGCATACTTCTATACCTGGAATATATGCAGCAGGAGATGTAAGAGGTAAAATTCTAAGACAAGTTGTAACTGCAGTTTCTGACGGAGCTATAGCTGGTATGGAAGCAAGCAAGTTTTTAGAAGAATTAAATTACAAGGAGGTTTGACAATGGCTTTATTAAGAGAAGAGGATCGTCAATATTTAGAAAATCTATTTAAAGAAAACCTTAAAGACAAAGTAAAAATTATACTCTTCAGTGACAAAGCAGCAGGAAGTAAGCTGGTTGTTCCTGGGAGAGTAGAATGTCCTTACTGCCAGCAAACAAGGGAAATCTTAGAAGAACTTGTATCCCTTTCGGACAAGCTAGAACTTGAAATTCACGATTTTCTAACCGATGAGATAATTGACTAAAAAGTATAATGTGGATAAAATACCTGCAATTCTTTTTGAAAAAAATAACAACGTCCTTGGTGTGAGGTATTTTGGTATTCCTTCTGGATATGAATTCTCAAGTTTAATAGAAGACATCTTGGATATATCCCGTGGAGAAACTCAACTTTCCCCAACCACAAAAGCTTTCCTTGCTACTGTAAACAAACCAGTATATATACAAGTATTCGTTACTCCTACATGTCCATACTGTCCAAGAGCAGTGAGACTCGCCCACCAATTTGCCATGGAAAACCCATTAATTACTGCAGACATGATAGAAGCTATAGAATTTCCACATCTTGCTGAGAAGTACAATGTAACTGGAGTTCCTAAAACAATAATAAATGAGAAAGTAGAAATTGAAGGAGCTGTACCCGAGAACATATTCCTTGAATACTTTAAATCTGCTTTAAAAGACTAATCTAATCTTCCATAAAAATAATCTAAAGCCTCACCTGCAAGGTACAAAGAGCCTGTAATAAGTATCAAATCTGCAGGTGAGGCTTTTTTATTAACAAAGCTTATTGCACTACTAAAATTATCATAAATATTTATCTCAGCATTTGGCCTGAAAACTTTGACTATATTAGCAAGCTCTTCAGGAGTCCTTGTTCTATGTGAAGGCAAAGGTATAAAATTATAGCTATAAACTAATGGATCTAGAATCTTTAGAAATTTCTCCGCATCCTTATCTTTCATAATTCCACATATCAAAAACAATCTATCAAAATTAACATAACTTTCCAATGTATTTTTTAACGCCATAGCAGAATCTACATTGTGAGCACCATCTACTACTATCAAAGGGTTTTTATTAATGATTTGAAATCTTCCTCTCCACTGCACATTTTCAAAACCTTTTTTTACAACCTCATTATCTATGTTTAACCTGTTTTTCAGTACATATATAGCTCCGTAAGCAGTAACAGCATTCACAATCTGATGCTCTCCCAAAAGAGGTATAAAAAATTCTTCCTTTATATCCCTTCCCTCTAATAAGAATTTTTGTCCATCAAGATTAGCCTCTTTTTTCCTCCAACTAAAAAGATCGTCCTACTTTATAATAAACAGCATTTCTTTCTCTCGAAACTCTTTCAATAACTTCTTCTGCTTCTTTCTTTTGGGGAGAAGATATAACAATTTTACCCTCTTTAATAATTCCTGCCTTTTCAAAAGCAATCTTCTCTAAAGTATCACCCAGTATATGCATGTGATCAAAACCAATGGGAGTAATAATTGAGATAAGTGGATTAATAACATTTGTAGCATCTAACCTTCCTCCAAGCCCCACTTCTATAACTACATAATCAAGTTTCTTCATAGAAAAATACAAAAAAGCAAGTGCTGTTAAAACCTCAAAAAAAGTAGGAGAACCAAAAATAGGATGCTTTTTAGCCTCTTCGATATAAGGCTTAGCATAGTCGATTAAATCAACAAATTCCTCCTGAGAGATAAATCCCTCATGAGTAGCTATTCTTTCTCTTATAGACTGAAGATGAGGAGACGTATAAAGTCCCACTTTATAGCCTGCTGATTTCAAAATTGAAAAAATCATAGCAGAAGTAGATCCTTTTCCTTTAGTGCCAGCAATATGAAAAGCTTGAAGATTATCTTGAGGATTTCCCATTAGTTGTAGCAAATATCTCATTCTCTCAAGGTAAAACTTTTTCTCTTCATAGGTTAAATTATCAAGTCGCTTTTCATAGTTTATAAAACTATTGACATAATTTAGACTATCCCAATACAATTTTCTCACTCCTCCATTTTATTAATATTTTTTTTATTGTATTTTAGCATTTTTTTGTGCTAAATTTATTTCGTAAAATCTGTATCAACGGCGATAGTATTTCCCAACAAAGAAGTTAATTTTTACTTATTATATATTTTTTAGAAATATTTCTCTAAGAAAGGAGAGAACTCCAACATGATAAGAGAAGAAATTTCATACTTAGTCCTACCAAAAGAAGTAGAAAACATTCTTCTTTCTTGTAAAAAAATTATAATCCCCGAAAGTAGGGAACATTTTTTAGAACTTGCCTTAGGTGGAAAAAACAATATGGAATTTGAGGTAAAATATGAGGTCCCAGGAAAGGGAGAAGTGGTTGAAGCCATAATAACAAGAGCAAAAAATGGTATAGTGGTAAACTATACAGATCCTTACATGAGAAGACGTGACCCTGATAGTTTGGTAATAGGAGACGAGGGAGACACTGATAAACCCACTTTTAAGGAAAGATTTGGCGAAGATTTTGATACTTTAAGAGAAAAGACCTTTAACTGGTTAAAAGAGCAAGAACTAATTGTAATGCCTTTTATGGCTGGAGGATATGAATTAGGATATCCATCTCTGTTAATTGCTCCTTCTAACGCAGGATTTTTTGCTTGGGCTCTTGCAGATATTCAAGGATTTATACCTAAAAGTCAATTGAGAGATAACTTTGAACCTATAGCTATTGTTTATGTAGCTCCTCCCTTCAGACATACTCATTTTTCAGGTAAACAGATAGTAGTACACTATAGATCTGATGGAAGGCACGAGGTATTCTCTTACAATCTGTATCCAGGGCCAAGTGCTAAAAAAGGTGTCTATGGTGTGCTTTTAAATATAGGCGAGATGGAAGGCTGGATTACTGCCCATGCCTCTACAGTCAAAATCGTCACTCCTTACGATAACGAGTTAGTAATACTGCACGAAGGAGCAAGTGGCGGTGGAAAAAGTGAAATGATTCAGCAAATGCACAGGGAGAAGGATAATAGAATACTAGTAGGAGAAAACATCGTTACGGGAGAAAAGTACTACATTGAGATAAAAGAATCATGTGAAATATTCCCTGTAACCGATGATATGGCTTTATGCCACCCACGTCTTCAAAATGGAAGTGGTAAAATGGTTATAAAAGACGCAGAACAGGGATGGTTTGTAAGAGTTGACCAGATAAAAAGATATGGAGTAGATCCCCAACTTGAATCCATTACAATTCATCCACCAGAGCCTCTTATATTCCTAAATATTGAAGGGCATCCTGGAGCCACAGCCCTAATATGGGAACATACTATGGACGAACCAGGAAAACCTTGTCCTAATCCAAGAGTAATATTACCGAGAAGATTTGTACCTAATATTATAGATGAGCCCGTAGAAGTAGACGTTAGAAGTTTTGGCTTTAGAACTCCACCTTGTACAAAAGACAAACCAACTTACGGAATTGTTGGACTGTTCCATGTACTTCCACCTGCCTTAGCCTGGCTATGGAGATTAGTAAGTCCAAGAGGATACGATAATCCCAGCATAACCAGTGGCGATCTAATGAGTAGTGAGGGTGTAGGTTCATATTGGCCTTTTGCAACAGGAAAGATGGTAAAACATGCTAATCTCTTACTACAACAAATTCTAGATTATCCACGTACTCAGTACATACTTATTCCTAACCAATATATTGGTGCTTATAGAGTTGGTTTTATGCCAGAATGGATAGTAAGAGAGTATCTGGCAAAAAGAGGTAGCGCCAGAATTAAACCTGATAATCTAAAACCAGCAAGATGTTCATTACTTGGATTTGCTCTTGAAACTCTAAAAGTAGAAGGTCATTACATTCCTAAAGCTCTCCTTCAAGTAGATCAACAGCCAGAAGTAGGCCCTGAAGCTTATGATAAAGGAGCAGAAATGCTTAAAGCATTTTTCAAAAAGGAACTACAAAAGTTCATATCTTTAGATCTTGACCCCTTAGGCAAGAGAATTATAGAGTGTTGCCTTGAAGATGGAACCTTAGAAGACTATATAAAACTCATTCCTCCTCGAAGATAAGAAACTTTTAAATTTTTTTTACTTTTAAAAAATATGTCTAAAGTGGTATAACAATATAGTAAAAGAAATTAAAACGATTATATTCGAGGAGGAATATAAAATGAAAGAGGTAAAAGTACCAATAGGCGTGTCTGCACGCCATGTACACCTCTCTCAGGATGATCTGGAGAGGTTATTTGGTAAAGGCTATGAATTACATCCATTAAAGCCATTATCTCAACCAGGACAATTTGCAGCTGAGGAAGAAGTAGAATTAATTGGACCTAAGAGATCTCTAAAAGTAAGAATTCTTGGCCCAGTGAGAAAAAATACTCAGGTAGAATTGGCTTTAACCGATGTTATTTATTTAGGTCTTCCATCTATACCTCCAGTAAGAGACTCGGGAGATGTAGAGGGAACTCCAGGAATAAAAATAAAAGGACCATTGGGAGAAATTGAAATACCTAAGGGTGTAATTATTGCATGGAGACACATTCATACACCAGAAGATATAGCAAAAGATTTAGGACTTGTGGATAAACAATTAGTAAAAGTAAAAGTAGAAGGACCAAGAGCACTTACTTTTGAAAATGTCTTAATAAGAGTAAGTAACAAATTTGCTTGGGAATTCCATATCGATACCGATGAAGCAAATGCGGCAATGGTAAAAACAGGTGATATTGCAACAGTGATTTTCGAACCAGCTAAAATTATGCAAAAAATTTAATATTATTTCAAGTTGTAAAATATAAAAAATCTCAAAAGAGGGAGAATATAAATTTCTCCCTCTTTTTTTAGGAGGTGAGAAATAGTGAGTACTGTAATAATAGTACTACTTGTAGGGATCATTTTGGCTCTTTTATTCTCTTTTCAAAATCAATCCTTAGTAACCATTTACTTCTTAAACTGGTCTTTTGAAGAGAAAATATCTACAGTGCTATTTTTAACCTTTGCTGCTGGCGTTATCCTTGCTTTCATAAGTACCTTACCAACCATTATCAAAGACAAAAGAACTATATCTAAGTTAAATAAAAGGATAAAAGAGTTAGAAAAAAATATAAGCCTAAACAAAGAAACCTTACCTGAACAAGATAATAGAGTAAATAACAAATAACATTTGACAAGATCCTAATATTCCTTTAACTTTATAATTCATAAATAATACTTTCAGAGGTGAGATTTTAAATGACAATACAAGAGAAGATACAAAAGACTAAAAAGAGAAAAGAACGCTATAATTTTAGCTCATAATTACCAACTTCCAGAAGTACAAGATATAGCAGACTTTGTAGGAGATTCTTTAGAACTTGCAAGAATATCCGCACAAGTTAAAGAAGAAGTCATTATATTCTGTGGAGTACATTTTATGGCTGAAACAGCCTCCATTCTTGCTCCTAATAAAAAAGTAATACTCCCTGATCTTTTCGCAGGATGTCCTCTTGCAAATACTATCACACCAGAAGATGTAAAAAGTTTAAAGGAAAAATACAAAAACTACGCAATAGTAGCCTATGTAAATACATCAGCTAAAGTAAAGGCAGAAAGTGATTATATCTGCACCTCCGCTAATGCTATATTAGTAGTAGAAAAAATCCCGGAAGAAAAAATTATATTCGTACCCGATAGAAACCTGGGATACTATGTAAGTAAACATACAAAGAAAGAAATGATAATATGGAATGGATTCTGCCCAACTCATCAAAGAATATTACCTCAAGATATAATCAATCTCAAAGAAAAATACAAGGATGCAAAAGTAGTAGTTCATCCTGAATGTAGAAAAGAAGTTTTAGATCTTGCAGACAAAATTGCAAGTACTAGTGGAATAATTAAATTTGTAAAAGAGGATGATGGGAAACGTTATATTATAGGAACAGAAGCAGGACTTTTACATCGTCTGAGAAAAGAAAATCCTGAAAAAGAATTCTATCTCGCTTCTTCCCTTGCTGTTTGTCCCAATATGAAGAAGATTACTCTCGATAAGATACTAACAAGTCTAGAAAATTTAGAGCCAGAGGTTAAAGTTGAAGAATCTGTTAGAGAAAAAGCATTAAAACCTATAGAAAGAATGCTTAATCTATGACCGAGAGATTTATAACACCTTTTTTCTAGTGAAGATTTTTGAAAAAGAATATGATTTGATAATAATTGGCAGTGGTATAGCGTAGGGTTAATATCTGCCTATTATGCTCCAGAAAACCTAAAAATAGCTTTACTTTCTAAAGATAAACTTGAAGAGAGTAATACCTATTACGCCCAAGGCGGTATTGCTGTAGCCTTAAACCCAGAAGATTCTCCAGAACTTCATTACAAAGATACTTTAAACGCGGGTGCAGAATTTAATGAAGAGAAAATCGTAAGAATAGTAGTACATGAAGGAATAGAAAGAGTAAAAGACCTTATCAAGTTAGGAGTGAACTTTGATAAACATAACGGACTCTCTTTTACAAAAGAGGCTGCTCACAGTAAGAGAAGAATTCTTCATGCTCAAGGAGACGCTACCGGTTATGAGATAGCAAGAGTAATGATAAACCTTGTGAGGAATAAAAATAACATAGATATATATGAGCATCATATGTTAGTTGATTTACTAACCCATGAAGATGAGGTATACGGAGGAATTTTCTTTGATACCAAGGAGAAGAAAATACAAAATATTTACTTCAAGATATACTATATTAGCCACAGGTGGCGCAGGCCAATTATACCTGCATACCACAAATCCTCTTACTGCTACTGGAGATGGTCTTGCAGTTGCTTTTAGAGCCGGTGCAAGAATAATGGATCTTGAATTTTTCCAATTTCACCCTACAGCTCTTGATGTAGATTCTCCCCAAAGGTTTCTCATCTCAGAAGCAGTGAGAGGAGAAGGAGCTCATCTCCTAAATGCCTTTGGAGAAAGATTTATGTTAAATTATCACCCTCTTGCAGAGCTTGCTCCAAGGGACGTAGTAACAAGAGCAATATTTTTTGAGATGACGGAAACTCAAGACAAAATATATCTAGATCTTAGGCCTATTGGAGAAAAAAGAATAAAGGATAGATTTCCTAATATCTATAAAAAATGTATGGAATACGGCATAGATATTACAAAAGACTTAGTACCAGTCTCTCCAGCTGCCCATTATTTTATGGGAGGAATTGAAACCGATGAAAACGGAAGAACAAGCTTAAAAAACCTCTACGCATGTGGAGAGGTCGCATGTACTGGATTGCATGGAGCTAATAGATTAGCAAGCAATTCTCTTTTAGAAGGACTTGTATTTGGTAAGAGATGCATTGACACCATATTAAATGAAGATCCAGCTAAGCCTCGTTCCATACCCAACAATAAGAGTATACATGTAAATTCGTTCTCCTTAGGAGAAATAGAAAAAATGATAAAAATTCTCCGAAAAACCTTATGGGAAAAAGTAGGAATTATAAGAGAAGAAAAGGAATTAAAAGAGGCAGAAAATATCATCCATGAGAATCTATATGAGAAATTAGGTAGTTGCACTATTATAGACAGATTCTTTTTTGAACTTAAAAATATGCTCCTAATATCTAAACTCATGATAAATTCAGCTTTGATAAGAAAAGAAAGTCGTGGAGCTCATTTTAGATTAGACTATCCTAAATCTAAAGAAGAGTGGAGAAAACATATAATCTGGGAAAGAGAAAAAGAGGTGATATTCTGTGAAGTCAATTCCTTACCTTCAATTTAAAAAAAATCGTTGAGGAAGCTCTAGAAGAAGATATAGGTCTTTGGAGATATAACGACTGAAAGTATCGTTCCAGAAGATATGAATTCAAAAGCAGTGATCATTGCAAAAGAAGAAGGAATACTTGCAGGATTACCCGTAGCAAAAGCAGTATTTAAAACGTTAGAAAGTAGTGTAGAATTTAAAGAACTTAAAAAAGATGGAGATAAAATTAAAGAGGGGGACATAATTTTAGAAATTATTGGAAAAACAAAAACAATTCTTATGGGAGAAAGAACTGCCTTAAATTTCATTCAAAGACTCTCAGGAATAGCAACCTATACAAGAAAGTGTGTAGATATGGTAAGACCTTACGGAGTAAAGATCTTAGACACAAGAAAAACCACTCCGACGCTTCGGATTCTTGAAAAATACGCTGTAAAAATAGGAGGAGGAGAAAATCATAGATTTGCTTTATATGATATGGTACTGATAAAAGACAACCATATAAGAGTAGCTGGAAGTATAAAAGAAGCAATAAGAAGAGTAAGAGAAAATGTCTCTCACGTATACAAAATAGAAGTTGAAGTAAGTAATTTGGAAGAGTTAAAAGAGGCCCTCGAAACTCAGGTTGACATAGTACTTCTTGATAACATGGATTATGAAACTCTAAAAGAAGCAATAAATATGGCAAAGGGGAAAGTATTAATTGAAGTATCAGGAAAAATTTACCATGGAGGATCTGGAAAAAATTGCCAAATTAGGAGTAGATTTTATCTCTATGGGAAAACTTACCCATTCTTTTAAAAGCTTAGATCTAAGTTTAGAAATATTATAACAAGATGATAAAGAATAAAACAGAAAAAGAAAAAGACATATATATTTCTCTTAATTGGAATAACAGCTATGGCTTCTGCCTCTTTGATAATAAGGCTCACTCCTGCTCCACCTCTTATCATTGCTTCTTATAGACTACTCATAGCATCTCTCATATTATTTATAATAAACAAAAACCACATAAGAATACCCAAAAACATTCCCATACTGCTTCTTGCAGGAATTTCTTTAGGAATACATTTTTATACATGGATTTCTGCATTGTTCTTAACCTCAGTTGCCAATGCAGTAGTATTAGTAAACACAAGTCCAATATTTATTTCTCTTCTTACCTACATATATGAAAAAAGAAAACCAACTAAAAAATTTTTCTTTTCTCTCTTTTTAATCCTTATAGGTATAGTCTTAATAACCAATAATAAGCTTTCATTAAGATTTGGAGAAGGAGAATTACTCGCAATACTGGGTGCTGTTACTTTTGCCTTCTACCTTTATATAGGAAGATACCTTTCCTCTGATTTAAACGTATCCTCATACATCACACTGGTATACTTTACAGGAGGAATCACTCTCTTAGTTTTTGCCCTCTTGTTAAGAATACCTCTCGTAGGATACCCTATTAATATATATGTTAATTTCCTACTCCTTGCTCTAATTCCCCAACTTATAGGACATACATCAGCCAATTACGCTATAAGAATTCTATCTCCCAATTTGACCTCTATTGTATTAATAGGTGAAACAGTCATTGCAACAATTTTTGCCTTTATCTTCTTAAAAGAAAAAATTTCTCTATTCCAAACCATAGGAATTATATTTATTATTATAGGAATTCTCTACTCCTCTTTGGAAGAAAAATATTTATAAAGATCCCAAGCTATTTTTTCTTGTTCTCTAAAGTTTCCAAAGATTACTCCTTTAGGGAGTAATCTATTTATCACCTTTTTATATAATCCCTCTATCTTTCCTGGGGGAAACTTAGCAAAAGGTGTTCCAGGCAAAGGCATAAAAGTATGAGCATGAACTTTGGCTCCCATTTTTACCAACTCTTCTATGAATCTTACAGTCTCTTCAATATCTTTTTCCTCTTCGTACGGAAGACCAAAAATAAAATCCACATTAGCCTTCAGGTTGTATTTTAGAGTTAATTCAACAGCCTTATATACATCTTCAACCGTATGTGCTCTATGAGACAAATCAAGAATTCTTTGACTTCCCGACTGAGCTCCTATCACTAGATTATCATTATTAGCGTAAGTTTTAACAAGCTCTAAAGTTTCCTCTTTAACATGTTCTGGCCTGACCTCTGAGGGAAAAGACCCAAAAAATATTCTGCCTTTTTTACCAATTACTTTTCTTATACCAGAAAGTAATTCTTCAATTTTAACCTAGATTAACATCTTTTCCAGTATTAGAACCATATGCAAAGGCATTAGGAGTTACAAATCTTATATCTTTTAAGTTTAGATTATTCATTACCTTGACTAAATCTAAAATTTTCTCCACACTTCTATGTCTCATCACTCCTCCAAAAATTCTTGGAGTTTGACAGAAATAACAACCGTAAGGGCAACCCCTACTTATCTCTATAGGACCAAATCTTTTAAATTTAAGAGAAAAAGGAGAAAATTCATCAAGATTAACAAAGCCTTTAGCTTTAAAGATTCCCTTAACGTCTTCGCCAGAAATGATTCTATCAATAATATCAAGAAAAAGCTTTTCCCCCTCTCCTACTACTACAATATCTGCCCCAATTTTAATAGCACTTTCAGGATCTCCTGATGCATGAGGTCCCCCTACAATTATCTTTATATTCTCAATCTTAGATTTTATTTTTCTTAAAAGAGCCTCTATTTCAAAAAACTGAGTAGTAAAGAAAGATACACAAAAAATATAAACAGTATCTTTCTCTATATTTTCTAGCCATGAACCAAGTTTTTCACTAGATATAACCTCTACTTCAAGAGGTTTGAAACTGCCCTCCAAAGCCCCAAGAAGAGCATTTACACTATATTTGTTCTGTTTATTATCATAAAACAAGATTTTATAGCTCATTGCTAATAATTTTACAAAAAATAAATTTGACTTTTAAAGCTCTCTTAAATAAAATAATTGAAAATTTTCACAAACCAAAAGGAGGATCTTGTTATGAACTTCGATGAAAGGTTTTTAGGAGAAGCCTTAACCTTTGACGACATACTATTAGTACCAGCATATAGTGAAGTAACCCCTAAGGAAGTGTGTGTAGATACCTATCTCACTGAAAGAATACATTTAAATATACCTATATTGAGTGCTGCCATGGATACGGTAACAGAAGCAAGAATGGCTATAGCCATAGCTAGGGAGGGTGGGCTTGGTATAATCCACCGAAATATGAGTATTGAAAGGCAAGCAGAGGAAGTAGATAAGGTAAAAAGATCTGAACACGGAATGATAACAGATCCTATCTTTTTACATCCTGAACAAACTGTAGGAGAAGCTCTAAGTATAATGGCAAAATATCATATCTCAGGTCTTCCAGTGGTAGAAAAAGATGGAAAACTAGTAGGTATAGTTACAAACAGAGATTTAAGATTTGAGACAAACATGAATAAAAAGGTATCTGAGATAATGACAAAAGATAACCTCATAGTAGCTCAGGTAGGAATAACCATAAAAGATGCCCAAGAAATACTTCAAAAGTATAAAATTGAAAAACTTCCTATAGTAGATAAAGATTTTAAACTAAGAGGGCTCATAACCATTAAAGATATACAAAAGATGAAACAATATCCAAATGCTGCAAAAGATAAGAAAGGTAGGCTTATTGCAGGAGCAGCTATAGGAGTTGGGGAAGAGGCTATAAAAAGAGCAAAAGCCCTTGTAGAAGCAGAAGTTGATGTAATTGTAGTAGATACTGCTCATGGTCACCACAAAAGGGTATTAGAAACAGTAAAATAGAACTCAAAAAATTGTTTTCAAAAGAAGTTGTAATCGTTGCAGGAAATGTGGCTACAGCAGAAGGCACTAAAGCTTTAATTGATGCAGGCGCAGACGTAGTAAAAGTAGGAATTGGGCCAGGATCTATATGTACCACAAGAGTAGTAGCTGGAATAGGAGTTCCCCAATTTTCTGCCATATGGGAATGTGCAAAAGAAGCAAAAAAGTACAATGTGCCAATTATTGCTGATGGGGGCATAAAATTTTCAGGAGATATAACAAAAGCAATAGCAGCAGGGGCTCATGCAGTAATGCTGGGAAGTCTACTTGCAGGAACAGAAGAGAGTCCTGGCGAAATAGAGATATATCAGGGAAGAAGTTTTAAAGTCTATAGAGGAATGGGATCTTTATCGGCAATGAAAGAGGGAAGTAAAGATAGATATTTTCAGGAACAATCGGAAAAATTAGTACCTGAAGGTATTGAAGGAAGAGTTCCTTATCGAGGACCTGTCTCAGAAGTATTATTCCAACTTGTTGGTGGGCTAAAATCGGGAATGGGTTATTGTGGGGTTAAAAACTTAGAAGAGTTAAGAACTAAAACCAAATTCATAAAAATTACCAATGCAGGATTAAGAGAAAGCCATCCTCATGATGTAATAATAACAAAAGAGGCACCTAACTACAGTATTTCTACATGGGAGAGTCGCTAAAAATCCTCGTTCACAAGCTTGACTACATCTTCTATACTATTATTAACAGAAGTTAAAAATTTCAGATGTACCTTTAAGTCTCCCATATCTCCTAAAGGGATATGGGAGACTTTTTCTTCTATATCCATTACTGTCCTTGTAAAAAGATAAAATCTATTAAAACCATGCCCAATTAGATCATTGGGTCTTAACCTTTCTTTTAATCTATTTGCAAGGTTATAAATAGTATTCTTTCTCACATTATCAGATATGAGCCCCTCAAATTCATAATAGATTCTACCAAAAGCAAAAGGCCCTTGGACTTTATACATCTCCCTCCATAACAGAGGGAAAAAGTAAGGTAAAGAGAGGGTTCCTGTGAGAGGATCTACAAGAGAAAACCTTCTTGGAAGCCTTATAGTAAAGGTAGTACCCTCTCCCACCTTGCTTGCTACTGAGATCTTTCCTCCATGAGCTTCTATGATGCTCTTAACTATTGAAAGACCAAGCCCCGTTCCACTTGTAGACTTCCTCAAAGAGCTATCTACTCTATAGAACCTATCGAAAATATGAGGAAGATGCTCAGGAGGGATTCCTATCCCTTGATCTTGCACCTCTATTACTATATCCTCCATTTTATCTGAAACTCTTACCCATATATTTCCTCCATTAGGCGAGTATTTAATAGCATTATCTAAAAGATTATGAAAAACCTGAGCAAGTCTTGCATTATCTCCAAGAATAAAGGTAGGATACTCAGGGAATTGCAAAACTATTGTATGCTTTGAAGTCTGCGTTTGGAAAAAAGTAGCTCTTTCTTTTATTACCTTTCTTATTTCCACCATTTCCTTTTTAAGTTCAATCTTACCAGATTCTATTCTTGAAACTTCAAGTAAATCATTTATTAATTGAGTTAAGCGTTCCGATTCCTTATATATTATCTGATAATAATTTCTTACTTTTTCTGGTGGTAGATTCATTTTTATTAGAAGCTCACTATAGCCTTTAATAGCTGTTAAAGGTGTCTTTAACTCATGAGATACATTAGCAACAAATTCTGATTTCATCCTGTCAAGCTCCTTTGCCAAACTTATATCCCTAAGAGCAAGGATAAAATTGGTAACCTTTCTACCCTCCCAAGTACTAGAAAGATTGCATCCTAAAATAATTTCTTTTTCTCCATTCCAAACCTTCATCTCATATTGCATCAAAGAAAGCCCCTGAAACACCATTTTATCCAACGGACATTCAGAACACATTAATTCTCCAGATAAATTCCTACACTTTAAAACTTACTGTACATCTTTTCTCTTTCTGTTCAGGAGATAATTTAAATATCTCTTCTGCCACATTATTAAACATGGACAATCTTTTTCTTCCATCTAAAATAACCAAACCATCACCAACATTTTCAAGAATCTTTTTCATTTTCTCTCTTTCTAAATTCACTTCGTTATAGAGAATTGCCTTATTTAGAGCTACAGAGGTCTCGTATGCTAAATTCATAAGCATATCAAGCTCATACTCGGTAAATTTCCTATTTCTATTGCTATTTATAACCTCTATAGCTCCTAGAACTTCATCTCCAACTTTTAAAGGGGCACAAATTATTGAGCCTGTTTTGAATCCAGAGAGTTTATCATAATAGCTTGAAAATCTTGGATCTTTCTGAGGATTATTTATAATTATAGGAGTTCCATTTTCTACTACCCAACCTACAATACCTTCTCCTTTAGACAATTTCTTACCCTCTAATAATTCTCCTTTCTCTCCAATAGCTCTCTCAAAGATCAAATCCCCTGTATCTTTATCTTTTAAAAAAATAGTTCCACCATCAGCCCCTAAAAGTTTCACTGCAGAATCTAAAAATTAGAGATAGAATTTCCTTAGTTTCCAAAGATGAGTTAACGGTTTTTATTATCTCAGAGAATATCTTCATTTCATTTATCTTTTGCTCAAGTTTTAAACTTTCTCTACCAATATAATTCAAGAATAAAGCAAGAACAATAGCTATAACTCCAAGCTCAACAACTCTAATATAAGTATTACTTAAGATTATGTTAACACCCTGAATAATTCCAAAAAGTATAAAAACAAGAGTAACTAATATGGCAGAAAGTATAGCAGATCTGAAATCATATCTAAAAGCAGAAGATACTATCGGAAAAATAAGGAACAAATATAGATCACTTGAAATTCCTCCAGTAAGATATACAAGTATGGCTACCAAGATCACATCTATCGCAGTAAAAATCTCATGCTTATAAAAAATAGGATACTTATATACAGGAAATATGGTTGTGATCAATATATAAATAGAAGAAAAAACAAGAAATATATTAAAAATGCTTTGGTTTATTGGAGGGATTATATCAAACTTCACAAGTAGTAAGGCTATAAAAAGAAGTAAGGCTCTAAATAAAGACAAAAGCCTTTCTTTTGTTTCGTTATAATAAGTCTTCACCATAAAAAAAGAGCCCTAACCTTAAAAATCTTACTCTCCCAAAAGATTTTCTACTCTAGTAATTAAATCTGCAAGTCCAAAAGGCTTAGTCATATAATCATCTGCGCCCATACTATAGCCAACTCTTTTATCAAGATCACTAGACCTTGCTGTTAGTATTAGGACAAGAGAATTTAATGAAGGATCCTCTTTAATCTGCTCACATATTGTATATCCATCAATATCAGGGAGCATTATGTCCAAAATTACAAGATCCGGATTTAACTCCTTTATTTTCTCTAATGCCTCCTTACCTGTACCTGCCTCGTGGATTTCATATTTGTTTAGGAATTCAAGGGTCTCCTTAATAAGCCCCCTAACATTTTGTTCATCTTCAACGATTAGTATTTTCTTCATTACTTACCTCCCAAGTAAATTTTAATATTTCTTTAATTTTATCAGAGGACATTTTATTATATTATACTAACAAAAAATTACGAGGTGAATGGTATGAATTTAAAGGAAACAATAGAAAATAAATTAAAAGAAATTATAGACCCTGAGGTAGGATTAGACTTAGTCACTCTAAACACCATAGAAAAATTAGAGATAGACAATGACGGAAATGTAAAAATAGTTTTTAGACCTACAACTCCATTCTGCCCTTTAGGGATACAATTAGCCTTATCCATTAAAAAAGCAGTCAAGGAAATAGATGGAGTAAAAAATAGTAGATGTGGAAGTAGTGGATTATATATTTGCAGAACAAGCTAACGAACTATTAAAAAATCAATAATTACTAAATCTCTCTTTGAACTATCCACTCCTCGAAGAGCTCTTTGTAAGGGAGCTCTTCGAGGAACATAGATGGCTTAGTAAAAACATTCATATCTTTTACTTTTCTCGTAAGATAAGTAATAACATAGAGTTCTCTTTTTGCTCTTGTAACAGCCACATAAAAAAGCCTTCTTTCTTCTTCTATATTATCCATACTTTTATAGGATGGAAAATCTCCCTGAACAAGCCTCAAAATAAACACAGCATGCCACTCGAGTCCCTTAGCCTGGTGAATTGTAGACAAAACTACAAAATCTTTCTCTTCTTCTTCCTCTTCTAATAATTTTTCTCCTGCATAAGTATAAAGAGTAAGCTCACTTAAGAACTTCTCAAGATCATCATACCTTTCAGAAAGAAGAATAAGTTGATCAACATCCTTTTCTCTATCTTTGAAATCAGGATAATTTCTTTCCAAGTAATCTTTGTAATATTCATTAAAAAATACCCTTAAAATCTCCGAAAAGTTTTGAACAGGAATAACCTTTATTTTATCCCAAATGTTTTTTAATATCCTCAAACCCTCAAGAGTCCTTCCACTAAACTGCATCTGAAAAATCTTATCAAAATCCTTAGACTCTTTCAAAACTTGAGTAAAGTTTTTTTGCATAAGCTCTACCAATACCTGGAAATAATTTAAAAAATCTCTGAGCGGATATTTCATCTTGAGGATTAAAAAGTATCTTCAGCAGAGAGATCATATCTTTAATGTGAGCCTGTTACAAAAAATCTTAAACCTCCCCTAACCTCATAGGGAATCCCTTGCAGAGTAAGTTCCATTTGAACGGCCATAGAATGATAATTGGATCTAAAAAGTACACCTATGTCCTTATATTTTACACCCTCTTTATGTAACTCTTTTATAACCTCTACTACAAATTGTGCTTCCTCCTCATCATCCCTCACCCATACAAGTTTTGGCTTACTTCCACTTTTCAAAACAGGTTTTATCTCTTTAAAATATTGTCTTGTATTCCTTTTAATTATCTCATTTGCAAGATTTATTATTTCAGGAGTGCTCCTATAATTGAAAACCAAATAAAAAATCCGTGTGCCTGGAAAAATTTCTGGAAAAGATAAGATGTTTTCGATGGTTGCTCCTCTAAAAGAGTATATACTTTGAGCATCGTCTCCTACTACCAATATATTCTTATTTTCCTCTCGCGTAAGCCTTATGATTTCTCCCTGAAGCCAATTAGTATCTTGGTACTCATCCACAAGAATATATAAAAATCTGTCATTTAAAATCTTCCTCGTCTTTTCACTCTCCAAAAGCAATCTATACCAAAAGAAAAGTAGATCATCATAATCAAGAACATTAAGCTCTCTTTTCCTTTTCTCATATCTCTCAAAAACCTTCTGCACAATCTCAATTTTATCTATTATCTGAGGTGCCTTTATCTTTAAAACTTCATCCCAATTCTTTCCTGTATTTACCTTATAGCTAAAAAGCTCACCCAAGATTCCTTTACCAAGATTCTCTTCTGGAAATAACTCCTCAAGACATTCATCAATGAGATCCAATGAATCTTCTCTATCAAGAATGTTATATTGCTCATTAATGCCTATTATCTTGCCATAAACTCTCAATATTCTATTTCCCACATGATGAAAAGTACCACCCCAAATCTCTTCAATACTCTCCCTTATAAGAGCCTGAGTCCTGTTAATCATATGTCTTGCAGCCTGGTTAGTAAAGGTTAAAAGCATAATGTTTTTTGGAGAATAGCCAAGAGCTACAAGATAGCCTACTCTATAAACAATAGTCCTTGTTTTTCCGGAACCTGGTCCAGCAATAACCAAAGAAGGACCATCTGCCTCTAAAACTACTTTTCTTTGTTCTTCGTTGAGATCTTCCTCAATTCTTTCGAGAAATTCTTTTTTCTTTCTGGATGGTATTATGAATATTTTCTTTTCGCTATCAAATTGGTTATTCATGATAAACTATTATATAATACTTAAAAGTTAAATTAATTTATAGGAGGCATAAGACCAATGAGAAAAAATTATATTTTCATATTTACCCTGATACTGTTTTTATCAACTATAATTTTTGCTCAGACCCAAACTACCACAAAGACTCAACCGCCTAAAAAACCAGCTACAATTTTTTGTTCTACATGCTTTAACTTTTAGTAATCTATCTAAAGGAAATTTAAGAAAAAAGATCTCAAATCTCTGGATGATACCTTTAAGATGAGTATACCCATATATCACCCTGCTATTGGACTAAATCTATCTTTTTATACAAAACTACAACAAAAAGGTTTACCTTATCCTTCTATGATAAACAGAATTCTTAAAAATCTGGTAAACATACTAAACTCTTCAGAACTCCCTGATAAAACAACCATCAACATAGTACTTTACACTGAAGATGATAAAGACTTATATAATGGAAAAACCCTATTCCTAACCTTTCCTCTTTCTGCAATAAAAGAATATAATAAAACAAAGGACCTTAATAAATTTGGATCCCAAATTATAGTCTTTTTAGAAACAGAAAAATTAGAGTATAAAAATGGGGTCTTTACAGCTAAAAATTATGACTTCGAGTGGATATTAAAAATATAGGAGTTGATTCTCATGTATCATGAAGTAAAAACAAATTTTGTATATCTTTTACACCCTTTACCAGGGATTTTAATAACAAGTATTGGAAAAAATAATAATCCAAATGTAATGTCTGCATCTTGGATTACGCCTATAAGTATAAATCCTCCTCTTATCAGTATAAGCTTAAGACCTGAAAGATATACCTACGAACTTATAAAAGAAACAGGAGACTTTGCAATAAACATACCCGATTATTCTTTAAGAAAAGCTGTTTTTATTTTGCGGAAGATTCTCAGGAAGGAAAGTGAATAAATTTAAAAAAGCAAATCTCACTCCCATTCCAGCCAATAAAATAAAATCGCCTATAATAAAAGAATGTTTAGCTCATATCGAATGTACTCTTGAAAAGATTATTGAACTTCCTGCAGATCACCACCTTATAATTGGCAGAGTACAATACGCCCAAGCCCATGAAGAAATTTTTAAAAACACATACATTCCTGAAAAATTTAAACCCCTTTTGTATTTTGGTAAAGACATCTATGGAACCATAGAGACTTTTGAACAGGTCAAAATAGAGGAAATATGAGAAAAATAAGATTTATAAAATACATAATTTTATTATTATTCGTTCTCACCTTATTGGGGACAAACAAACCCTCCTTTGCTATATCCTACGAAGAAATTCTGCAAAAAACAATTTCATCCTATAAAAATCTAAAAACCTTTTCTTGCATTCTTGAAGTATATAACAAAGCTGGAAATAATGAGGAAAATATAACCTATGAGTACTATTTTCAAAAACCCGACAAAATAAGATTAGAAATCATGGAGGGAAAAGATAAAGGCACTATTATTGTATACCAGAATGGCAGAGTAAGATACAAAAAGGGAGGAGTTCTAAGCTTTATACCTTTATCTCTTAACGTAGATGATCCTATAGTACTTTCCATAAGAAGAGGAAGAGTAAACGAACTGAGTCTTGAGTATATTGTCGATATCCTAACTAAGTATAATCCTCAATCTATAAAAGAGGTAAATATATTGGGATATAGCTGTTATGTAATTGAGATTGGAGATAGTAGAGACAGACTTTATAATTACTCGCTTCAAAGAATATATATTGAAAAGAATAATTTTATTCCAATTCAATTAGAACAATATGAAAATACAAATGGACAAAACGAATTAGTTCACAGAAGAGTGTATAAAAACTTCAAGATAAATCCTCCTATTGATGAAAAAATTTTTAACATCTAATCAATGAGTATAGAGATTAGATTAGAAAATATTACAAAAACCTTTAAAGCAAAAAATGAAACCATATATGCTCTTAAAAATATCAACTTAAATATACCAGCAGGAAAAACTATCTCCATATTAGGCCCTTCTGGTTGTGGCAAAACAACTCTTCTAAAAGTAATTGCGGGCTTAGAAAAGCCTGACGAAGGAAAAATATTTTTTAACAGCGAAGATGTGAGTGAATTGTCTCCCTACGAAAGAAGAATTGGCATGGTTTTCCAAAACTATGCTCTATACCCTCACTATAAAGCGAGAGGAAACTTGGCCTTTCCATTCTGGATTAAAAAGGTCCCTGAAAAGGAAATTGATGAAAAAATAAGAGAGACAGCAAAAATTCTTGGAGTAGGTTTTGAATACTTATTAGATAAGAAACCTAAAGAGCTTTCTGGAGGCGAACAACAAAGAGTAGCCATAGGAAGATGTATAATAAGAAATCCATCGGTCATGCTTTTTGATGAACCCTTATCTAATCTTGATGCAAAACTCAGAGTTATTACAAGAGCTCAATTAAAAAAGCTACTTGTAACCTTTAACGTAACCTCCGTATATGTAACCCATGATCAAACTGAAGCAATAAGCATAGGAGATCTAATAGGGATTATGAATAACGGAGAGATAATACAAGTGGGAACTTATGAGGAAATAGTAAACAATCCTAAAAACTCTTTTGTGGCTTCCTTCTTTGGAAAACCTTCTATGAACCTGCTAGAAGTAAAAGTAATTAATTCTCAGATTATGTGGAGAGATAAGACTATTCCTTTAGATAAAAAAATAGAAGATGGAGAGTATCTTTTAGGATTCCATGGAAAGGACGTAGAGATAAATCCTAATGGTGAAATAAAAGGTGAAATATATTTCATAGATGGAACTCCAGCCGACATTTCGAAGGTTCTCCATGTACAGTTAGAAGATAATAGCTCTATCAAAATAGAAATTAAATCAGGAGAAATATATCGTTGTGGTGAAAAAATAGCCTTTTCATTGCCTAAAAAAATTTACCTTTTTAAAAAGAACTCAGGGGAAAGAATATTATGATTGGGGAGGCAAAAGTATGAAAAAGAGAATTATCTTTTTAGGAATTTTATTTCTTATCCTCATATCTCCTATTTTCTCTTGGTCAGCCCACAGAGAAATGACCGAAATAATATTAAAAGACTATGTGTGGTTGAAAAACTACAACAAGATAAAGGTAACTCCTTATACCTACAATGATCCCTCTCCTTATAACCCAGCTTATGCCATACCTTATAGAGGAGAAAAAATAGGAGACACAATAGATGCCATTACTATTATAACAAGGTATGTTACTGAACCAGACAATGGCATGGATGAAAACCTCAACTTAAACTCCATGCAGAAGCTTACAGGGGGAAGCTCAGGCTGGAGACATCAGTATTACATTGCCCTTGGAGGAGTTTTAAAATTAGGTGAAGCCCCAAAGAGAATAATACACTTCTGGAATTTAGCAAGGGAAGCTTTACCAAAAAAGGGATTATTACTGGGGATTTAGATTCTTTGCCTATAGCCTTCACTATCTACAAGATCTAACCCAACCTTTTCATGCTTATCCTATGCCTCTTGGAAATGTTATAAAAAATATTTTTAATCTTGAAAAAGTAATTGCTCAAGGAGAAAACCACCATTATACCCTTGAAGATTATCAAGAGTATCAAATTTTAAATAAAAATCCTGCATATATTGAAACGTTAAAAAAGGCAAAACCATATAAAATAGAAAACCCTGAAGAAGCAGGAATCAAAGCTGCATGGACATCAAGAAAGGATGCAGGTAAATTGTTTGAAATACAATCAAAATACTTCAAAGAAATAAACGAGACTAAAAATTACAAGGCTCCAAAAGATTTATTTATGGGAAATAATTCTACTCTTAAAGAAGAATATGATAAAATTATTCTTCGTAATTTAGAAAACTTTGCAGGATACACCAAAGGATATATTGAATTTTTAAAGGAATTCTTAGAAAAACTTGAAGGACAGGAGAAGTGAAAAGATGAAAAGATTATTGATCATAGTTCTAATTCTTACAGCAATTGGAATAACTGTTTTCTATCAAAGTAATAACGCCATTCTTGTAAAAGTAGAAAAGATAAGTAAGAAAGATCTAAATCTAACAATTAACCTAAGCGGTAACCTCTCTTTCTTAAGAAAAATAGAGATTTATCCAAAAATCTCAGGAGTTGTTAAAGAGGTAAGGGTAAAACCAGGAGATAAAGTTAAAAAAGGAGATATATTAGCAATAATAGATGCTGAAGACCTAAAAAAGCAAATAGAGCAAATAAAAAATATAATTGATCTTGCTAAAATCAGTATTGCCTTTGGTACTCTTAATTCTCAATCAGAGTTTAAAATAACATCAGATCAAATAAAAACTTTAGAGTCATATTATGAATCCTTGAAGAAATTATATGAAGAAAGAATAATTAAGTCTCCCATAAATGGATTCATCGCTAAAGTAAATCTCTCTCCCAATGAGACAGTACAAATTTCACAAAATAACTTAAACTTAAACAACTTAGTGGGAAACTTCTCAAGCTTACTTAATATGTTCAATTTAGCTTTACCCCAAAATAACCCTGCCTTTATCATAATTGATCCTACCTCGCTAAATGCCANCTTGAAAGTAGATGAAAACAATGTCCTAAAGATAAGAGAAGGCCAAAAAGCAATAATTACTGTAGATGCTCTTGATCAAAATCCATGGGAAGGGAAAGTAACTTATGTAAGCAAAATTCCATCCTTAAATAAAGATGGAACCTACGCATACGAAGTATATATTCCTATTCCCCAACTGGGAGAAAAAGTAGTAGAAGGAATGACCATCTCAGCCATAATAAATATTGGAGTAAAGAAAGATGTTATTACAATTCCCTTGAGCGCCATAACTTTTAAAGAAGGAAAAACCTATGTGTATGTTTATGAAAATGGAAAGGCTCAAGAGAGAGAAGTAGTTATTGGAGACATGACTCTTGACGAAATTGAAATAAAAGAAGGATTAAAAGAGGGAGACCTTATAATAACGTCACCTATTGACAAAATCGCCAATAATAAGAAAGTAAAAATAGATAATGAGATAAAAAGATGAAAACCCAAATTAAAGAGAATCTGAGACTGGCTGTTTATTCTCTAATATCTAATAAATTAAGATCTTTTTTGACTATATTGGGAATAATTATAGGGGTATTCTCTGTTGTATTGCTTATTTCTATTGGAGAAGGAGCTAAAAACCAAACCCTTCAGATAATAGAAAACCTTGGCAGTAATACTCTAATAATATTTCCATCCTCCACAGAGACTGGAGGCACTTTTAGATCCATACAAGGTCAAAGACCAAGAAGAGGAATACCTCAGCTTTTTAGCTACAATGACCTATTATATCTTAGAAACATCTTTAGGAACGAACTATTAGTTTCTTCCTTAGTATCCTCACCCTATAATGTCTATTACCAGATTTTTTCCCATAGAAGCCAATGTACAAGGCACTGATAATGATGGAATCTTAATAAGTAAAGACTCAATAATTGAGGGTAGGTTTTTTACATCCTACGAGCAAGATGCCAAAGAAAAAGTATGCATAGTAGGACCTAAAATAGCCAAAAGTATAGCTATTAGTTATAAAGAGGCAATAAACAAGATTATAAAAATCGGAGATCATAATTTCAGAATAATAGGTATTCTAAAAGAAAGAGGCTATAGTCAGAACTTAGGAGATTTAGATTCAAGAATAATAATTCCGCTGACCACTGCATTAATGCTAAAGGGCGACCAAACTCTAAATTTCATCATTGCACAGGTTAAAGAAAATAAAAGCATAGAAACCTACAGACAAAAATTAATCTTTGTCTTAAAACAAAGAAGAGGAAAATTAAATTTCGTCATTGCAAAACAGGAAGATCTTCTCTCTGCCATGAATGATATATTAAACATATTAACACTAACCCTTGCTGGTATAGCTGCAATTTCTCTTATTGTTGGTGGCATTGGAATTATGAACATAATGCTTGTTTCTGTAACGGAAAGATATAAAGAGATTGGAATTAGAAAAGCAATTGGAGCTAAGAAAAGAGACATTCTCATACAATTCCTAACCGAGTCTGCTTTTTTAGGAATGATTGGGGGAACCCTTGGCATAGCTCTTTCTATTATTGCAGGAGAAATCCTCTCTAAATTTGAGGTACCTTATAACCTTTCTTACTCAACTTTAATTCTTGGATTCTCCTTCTCACTCTTTATTGGACTCATATTTGGAGTCTTACCAGCTATGCGAGCTGCCAATTTAGATCCCATTCAAGCCTTAAGATCCGAGTAAATTTTTCTATTTTTAAAATCAATTTTTAAAATATTGATTTTTTATTTTAAATTTTATAAAATTATCCATGAAAATTTAAAGGAGGAATAAAAATGTCTCATCCTTTACCGAGATGCCCTATATGTGGCAACGAAATGACAATAAAAAAATTAGAATGCCCTAATTGCAAAATTACTATAGAAGGAGAATTTTGGGTAAACCGCTTAGCAAGCCTTCCTCAAGAAGAACTTGAATTCTTAGAGCTATTTTTAAAAAACTCGAGGAAACGTTAAGGAAATGGAAAGAATTTTAAAACTCTCTTATCCTACGGTAAGGAGTAAATTAGATAATATTCTTAAAAAGTTAGAACTCCTCGAGGAAGAGGAAGAACCTAAAGATAAAGTTAAATGGATCATAAATAAGTTAGAAAAAGGAAGAGATAACTGTACAAGATGCCCTTAAGATTTTAGTAGGAGGGAGAAAATGTTTAATAAAGTCTTTTGGAGTATTTTTCTAATAATCATTGGCTTGTCACTTTTAGCTAATAATTTTGATGTTCCTGTATTAAAAGACCTTTGGAAACTATGGCCTTTAGTTTTCATTTATATTGGCATAAAACTAATATTCCCTAAATACAGGAGGAATATAAAAATGAGAGAAGAGAGGTATAAAATTCTAAAACTTGTAGAAGAAGGAAGAATAAGGGCCGATGAGGCAGAAGAACTTATAAAAAAGCTTGAAGAAGTAAGTAAAAAAGAGAAAAGATATTTAAGAGTAAATGTCGTTAGAAAAAGAAAGAAACATTGTAAATATAACGGTTCCTCTATCATTTTTAAGCTGGGGCTTAAAATTTGCCAACACCTATGCTGGAAAATATGGAGAAAAGATAGAGATATCACCTGAAGAAATAGAAAATCTAATTAATGATCCCGATTTTAAAGGAAGAATTGTTGATATAAATGATCCTGATGATAACGTTCAGGTAGTAATTGAAATCATATGATTATAACTTTATAAGCTCAAGATTCCCCCAAACTCCAAGATGTTTATCAAAAACTATCACAATCTGTATTACTTCAGGGAATTTTCGTGCAAATTCAATTCCCAATTCTACATCCTTTTCATTTTTAATCATATTCCCAACAGCTGTCGCTAAAGCATCAGAAAATACCGCAGAATTAGAAACAATCATAACCGCATCTGCCACTCCAAAACTTAAAGAAGGACCCACTTTACCTGAAGATGTACATACTCCTAAGGTTGAGTTAGGGGGAATTAAAACTCCTATTTTATTACTCCAAGGCGATTCTCCTGCAAATATTGCTACTTTCCTCTCTTTTTTGGTTGAAATAAATATATCACCCCCATTTTCAACAATTACTTCATCGGAGTAATTTAGAAGTTCCTTTCCTACATATTCTGCTATAGCTCCAGCAACCGATGCCATAGGTCCAACTCCTGCTTTCCCTGACCAAAAGCACATATCTTGCACTATTTCAGGAGCATTATCCTTTGGTCTATGTGGAGTTAGAGTTAATTTAAATACTGGATCTTCTAAAATATAATCCTCAATTTGCTTTCTATAGAAAAGTAAAAACTTTTCAGCTTCTTTTTTTAAATCTTTTTTTGCCAAAATATAAAGATCACTTTCTTGTATCTTTACCTGAAAAGATACAAGATCAAGAGCTTTCATATACTTTCTATAAGTTCTCTCTACATACTTATCTGAAGACATCTCATAAAATAAGGGGGAGAAAATGAAAAAATACTCTCCCCCTTTAAATCTGAGTTAGCCTATACAAAAATTTTCATCTCCATAGCACTATATGGACAAATCTCAACACATATTCCACATGCAGTACATTTCTGAGAATCAAAACTAACAGTTAGAGTTTTTTCATCTCTATTGAGCGCTTTTGTAGGACAATAACTCACACAATATCCACAGTGGACACATTTATCCTCAAGCCATATTACATCCTTTGATAAAGGCTGTATAGAAACACCAAGCTCTTTTAAATATTCGATACCTTCTAAAAACTTATTATCTTCCCCTGTTATTTCCAACACCATAACCCCTTCCGCATCAGGGGGTGATAGTTGCCTTTAATATATTAAAATCTAAATTAAACTTCTTTACCAAGTTCACAATCACTGGTTTATCTGCAAGCTCTTTAGGAAAATGCAAAACTATTCTTTCCGTTCTCATCTCTTCTCCACCTCCTCCAATATCTCTCTCCCACTAAAGGGCTTAAATTTAATCCCCGATTCTACCCCAGGAATTGGAGCAGATGGAGAAGTAAGTAAAAATTTACCTTCTTTAATCCATTCCTTGAGAATTTCTGCAATTCTCCTTGCCTTAGGATAGCTAGAGAGAGGACTTGTAGGAACCTTTTTCCCAAAAAGTTCTATTTCTCCACTTCTCAGTTCTTTGTAACTCACATAAGTTATTACCTCAGAGCCTCTATTAGGATAAGTAGTAGCATAATCCACTACAGGTGCTAATATATCTTCATCACTTACCGATGTATAAAAAGCAATTTCCTCATCTAAAATAGGAATTGGAACTCCTATTCCAACAGCAAGAGACACCCCATAACCCTTCATACTTACCCCTCGGAGCCACTCATTGCTCATCTGCTTAAGATCTCCTATAACCGCAAGGGTACCTGCTCCTCCCTTAGGTATTCCTCTCTCTGTTCTTTCTACATTAGGATTATGCTGTGTACCATGCCAAGCCACATATCCTATTCCTCCACCAAGAAATATTCTAGTTCCTATTCCAATAGTCTTATAATAGGGATCATTTAGAAGAGGAGAGAGTTGTCCTGCACTACTATAATTTGCATTTCCAAAACGAGGTTTCAACATACCCATATATGTATATATGGTTTTATCTGAAGAATTTACAGCCACATTATAATTTTGATAAGCATTTCTCACATTAAAAAGTACAGCCTCATTTAAATCGTGTATAGTTATGTAGGCATCTAAAAACTTCCTGGGATAACAATCTGTACCATAAGCTTGTGCTGTAATTCTAATCTCTTTTCCAGAAACAAGATCCTCTATCACATGTCCTCCACCATATTCAAAATCACCAGGATAATATCTGTTTCTCGGATCATCATCAGGAAGTGCATTTGCTCCAAGGAAAAGATCTACTGCAGCATAAGCAGCATAAGCTGGAACTCCATTTAAATAAACCTTTCCTCCACCTAACTTTATCCTTGGCTTTGTATGTCCTATATTAAAATATATTCCTGACGAACACATGATACCGAAAGTTCCTGTGGTTACCACATCAACTTCCTTCGCTGCCTTCTCCACACCCTTTTCTTTTACAATATCAATCATCTCTTCAGCAGTAACCACCACTGCCTTACCCTGGCGGATTTTCTCATTTATTTCTTCAATTGTCCTTAACATCCTTATACCTCCTTTTATAAAGTTTTAGTATATTTGCTTCTATATGAACCGCCCTTTTCGGGCAAGGCATGATCCATACCAACTTCATCACCTCCTAAAATTTTATAAAGTTTATCAGATATAATACCAAAATCGTCGGAGTTTTTCAATAACTATTTAAAACTTTTAGCAGCCTGCATAAACGCATCAATATTTTCTAAAGGTGTTCCAAAAGGAATATCACAGCCCGAACTTAGTATAAAATTATCTACGTCCCTCATTTTTTCCAAAAGTTCCTTAGTCTTTTCATATATCATCTCAGGATTACCCTGTAAGAATACCCTTACAGGATCTAAATTACCTATAAGTCTGACATCTGAAGGAACTATCTCAGAAACCCATTTCAGATCTACAGCACTATCAAGGCTCAAACCCCATGCACCACTTTTTCCCATATCCTCAATTAAATGCTTGGTATTCCCACATATATGATAAATAACTGGTTTTTTTAATTCTGATGAAAGATGTTTAAAATATTTCATTGAAAATTCCCTAAATTGCTGGGGAGAGAGAATTACCGCTGTAGGCTCCAAAACTGCAATCATATCTATACCCGTTTACCAAAAGAGCCTTAGCATACTCAAAAATTACACTTGTTGTAAAATCTACGACCTCTTCAACAAAATCTGGATCTTCTATAACATTAATTCCTAAATCATTAACTCCCCATAAGCTCTCCTGCAAGAGTAAAAGGTCCTATCACATATCCTCCTTTCAAAATATCAAACTCTTTTGCCATCATCTCACAAACTTTTATAAAAGTAATCATTCTTCCAGAGACACCCTTCCATTTTCTCTTTATCTCGTTTAAAGCATCTCTATTTTTAACAGGATGCTCTCTAACCGATGGGTTATCATTCTCAGGAAACTCAATCTTTAAACCCAAAGCCTCTGCCTCTACTGTGAGATCCATGAAAGGAAAAATTCCATCAGGATTAAATCTCTCCACAATTTTATAAAGAGTCTTGAATTGAACAAAAGGATCAGTCAAGTTTTCTTTAAGAGTAGTACCCGTGAGTTTGACCCCAGGGGCTCCTAAAAGTGGAATAACAAGCCTTTTATTTTTGTTATTCATAATATCCCGCCCCCAATCTCATAAACTTAATGAATAGATCTTGAAACTCGGAAGATGAGGATAAATCTATATATTTAATTTTATTAATAATAGATTCACTTTTTTTAACAAAATTTTTATCAAGAAGTAGTAACTCTGCTCCAATTAAAGAGGTGTTTCCTGATATTACAAATTTTTCCATTTCAAGAGGAGGTAAAAGTCCCACTTTGATGGCATTTTCTAAATTAATATAGTTTCCAAAATTACCTGATATATATACCTTATCCAAATCCTTATAAGAAATACCAGCCTTAATAAGAACCATTTCTATTCCAGCCCTTATTGCAGATTTTGCTAATTGGAACTCTCTTATATCCTTTTGAGTTATTTTTATCTTTCCTATATTAAAGTACTCCTTTTTCATTCTACCTGTCTCATCAACTATTTTTAGATCAAGCATTAAAGCTACTGCATCTATTAATCCAGAACCAGTTATACCTTTTTCTTGCTCATCTCCAATTACGCTATACCTTATATTTTCATCCTTAAGCCATACATGATCTATAGCCCCATTTACTGCTATCATCCCTTGAGATATATTTCCTCCCTCAAAAGCAGGACCTGCTGCAGTAGCACAAGCATAAAATTCATCTTTGTACTTTAGTACTATCTCTCCATTAGTTCCTATATCTATAAGAAGGATATTTTTATCTTCATAATCCATACCTACAGCAAGTATTCCAGAGACAATATCTCCTCCTACATATCCAGAAATAAGAGGAAAAGTATAAACTTTTGCATTTCTAATACTTTTAAAAATATCTTTAGATGATATCATTAAAATCCTTCTAAATACTGGCGTAAAAGGAAAAACACCAATACTTGAAGGATTTACCCCAAGAAAAATATGGGTCATTATTGAGTTACCAGCTACAGAGATCAAATATATGTCCTCAGGATTTATTTTATTTTCCTCACAAAGACTTAAAATCATATTTTCTAGTTTAGAGTCTATTAAATCCTGTAAGACAGAGAGCCCATTCCTATGAGTCATTATGTAATTAATCCTAGAAAGGACATCAGCCCCATAAGATACCTGAGGATTAACCTCCATCTTAGCCCCTAAATTTCCACCATTAGTGATATCAAAAAGAGTGGCTACAAGAGTTGTAGTTCCCAAGTCTACCGCAACCCCATAAATTTTTTCCAAATCTTTTTCTCTTATATCTATAATTTCTTCATCAAAGATTAATATGGACGCATCAAAATAATTATCTTTGACAAAATTTGTCAATTTCTTAACCAGATTCAAATCTTTTACAAAAACACCATATTTTTCTATATATTCTAAATAAGATTTAACTATATCCTTTTCATCTATTTTACGGAAAATTTTACTTATCCTTATAGGAGGGTTTAAAACAAACTTATATTCCAATCCTTTAGAAAAGTTAAAAAAATTAATGTTTCTCTAAAATTTCTATTTCTAAATCATCCTTAATACACAATTGACAAGCAAGTCTAATATTATTTTTAATCTCTTCATCAGAAAGAAGTTTTTTCTCCTCTCCCGTTAAGGCTGAAACTTTTCCACTCCAAATCTTTACTTTACACTTTCCACACCATCCCGCGCCATTACATAGAGAGACAATATTTATATTGTTATCCCTCAATATATCAAGGAGATTTTCTCCCTCATTTGCATATATAATTTTATTCTCGTTTAATACCTTGATCTCATGCATTTACTTTAAACCTAAGAGTTGATTCACAAGCTCTACTGCAGAAGGAGCATCAGGAGCATAACCATCAGCACCTATCTCTTTAGCAAAAGTCTCTGTAACAGGAGCTCCTCCCACAATTACCTTAACTTTATCTCTTACCCCCTCTTTCTTAAGAACTTCTATAGTTACTCCCATTTGAGGCATTGTGGTAGTCAATAAAGCAGACATACCTACTATATCTGGATTATACTCCTTTATAGCTTCCACAAATTTCTCTGGTGGAACGTCAATTCCTAAATCAAACACTTGATATCCAGCTCCTTCTAACATCATAGCTACTAAATTTTTACCTATATCATGCAAATCTCCCTTAACCGTTCCTATAACTACTTTCCCTTTAATAATACCAGGGTTCTTAGCAATCAAGGGTTTTAGTATATCCATTCCAGCCTGCATTGCCCTAGCAGAAACCAATACTTCTGGCACAAAGATTTCATTGTTTTTAAATCTCTCCCCAACTACACTCATACCTGCAAGAAGACCATTGTTTATAATTTCTTCAGGACTCAAACCATCCTCTAAAGCTTTGCTAACAAGTTCCTGGACTTTTTTTCTATTTCCTTTTATCACAGCCTCTGCAATTTCTTTCAAATCTACCATTTAATTTTTACACCTCCCAAAAAAACGTTTTTATAATTTGGTAAAATTATACCATAATCGTTAAAATTTAAATTTAAACTTGATTTTTATTTTCTTTTTGCAGTACTCTCTCTTATTACTAATTTTGTTGGCAATTTTACATGCTGTATAGGCATATTAGGATTTTTCAATCTTTCAATTAATATTTCAGCAGCCTTTGCACCCATTTCATAAAAAGGTTGAGAAACAGTAGTTAAAGCAGGTATTGTTAAGTTAGCAAGAGTGTCATCAAAACCAACTACTGAAATATCATCTGGAATTCTATATCCCCTTCTAATTAATATCTTCATAACTTGAATTGCCATAAAATCACTAAAAGTAAAAATGGCTGTAGGAGGATCAGGAAGTGAAAACAGCTCGTTTATTGCTACTTTCTTCATCAACTTTCCCATAAAATATTTTACTAAAAGATCAGCATACGAAAGGAATACCAGCATCTTCAAGGGCTTTCTTGTATCCCTCAATTCTCTCTTGAACAATTATGCTTTCAGGGTTTATGGTTATATGAGCAATCCTATTGTGTCCTAACTCAATAAGATGCATCACTGCCTCATAACTTCCTTTAACATTATCAGCATAAACTACATCGTGTTCCTGTAATCTTGGATGTTCAAGAATTACAAGAGGCATATTTTTCTTTTGGGCTATTTTGCTTACTTCTTCATTAGATAATGCTCCAGCAATTATTCCATCTACTCTTCTCTCCAACATTATATTCATATATCTCAGTTCTCTTAAACTCTTACCATCAGTATTGCAAAGAAGTAAAATATATCCATTTTGTCTTGCAACATCCTCTATACCCCTTGCCATATTAGGAAAAACTGGGTTTGCAATATCCAAAACAAAAAATGCAATAGCCTCTGTTTTCTGCTTTGCAAGACTCCTAGCTATAGCATTTGGCTTATAATCAAGAGCCTTTACAGCCTCTAGCACTCTTTTCCTTGTCTCTTCACTTATTTTTATTCCAGGGGTATTATTAAGCACAAAAGATACGGTAGATCTAGAAACCCCTGCAAGCCTAGCCACGTCCCAACTAGTAGGAGCCTTTTTCTTTTTTGTCATTTTTTATTCCCTCCAAATTATTTAAATAATGCAAAATATTTTGAACTAACACAAGTTATTTTTAAAAATTTTACACTCTATTTGATAATATTTTCAAGCTAATCTACGTTGTATAATTAATTATAAGATTAAAGTTTAAGGAGACGGTCATGAGAAAAAGGGCACACATAAGCATTATCTTAATACTTCTCCTTTTAATTTTACTCACTTCCCCCCTTTGCCCAAACTACCAAATTGGGAGATCTACTTTTAGAGAATAAATTTGAACTATTAAAAGATTTCTATAATGAAGATTTCTATTCTAATGTATTATTTAGCATAACTTACCTTCTTGAAGACAACATATCTCAAGCTTGGAGACACTGGAAAAAGTCTATAGAGATTAAACCAAATTCTCCATGGCATCAAGTAATAGGACTTTTAGGATACGACCTATGGGATAGCCTACCTATATACAAAGAGATAATCACCTTATTAAGAGATAAAGATTTTAATAATCCTTATTTAGAATACTTGTATTGGAAAGCTTTGCTTTCTCAAAACCTTGTCCAAGAAGCAGAAAAGTATTCTGAAGAAAAAGGATTTATAAAAGACTTTCTCTTTTTAGGTCCCTTTGAGAACATTGGAAATTCAGGCCTTTATAAAGAGTATCCTCCAGAAAAAGAAATAAATCTTGAAAAAACATATCAAGGTAAGAATGGAATTGATATAAAATGGTTTACTCCTGAAGAGAGAGGTAAAAATGCCTATACAAGTATTTACAACTTAATCTACCCCAATCAGTGGGCTGTTTCCTATGCTCTGTGCTACTTTTATGTACCTCAAAATCAAGATATATACATAAGAATAGGAACTACAAGCTCTTATAAACTCTTTTTAGATGATTTTTCTTTCCCTCAGATAGAAACTCAAAGAAGAGCAATTTGGAATCAAGAAATATACAAGACTAAGCTTTCTTCAGGCTGGCACAAACTTTTACTAAAACTCTGTAATCAAGAAGGAGATTTTGGCTTCTTCTTAAGAGTAACTGATTCGAGAGGGAACAAAATACCAGGGCTTAAAACTTCCTTAGTACCACAGAATTACAAAAGAGCTCAAGTATATTTTGAAAGAATAACTCCAGAAAAAGAACTCATAAAGGAAAGTGATTCCTCTGAAATTTTTTACACTTTTTATGGATTTTTACTATTCGAGAAGGGTTTAACAGACGAAGCTGAAGAATACCTTAAAAGAGCAGAAAAGATAAAGCAAAATTCCAGTATTATAAAATTCATATTAGGAAAAATTTATTTAGACTCCCAAGAAGAATTAGGAAAAAGCTATCTTCTTGATTCTTATTCTATCTCAAAAAATTTAAAAATAAATCTCTACTACCTCTCTCTTTATGAGTTAGAGCATGGAAGATATGAAGAAGCCTTAAAATACTTAGAAAAGGAAGATATACCTGAAAACTCATTTCTTTTAAGAAGCCTCCTTATAAGACTCTTTAATGCTCTTTCTTGGACCAAAGAATCAGAAGATCAAATAAGTACTTTAGAGAAAAAATACAAAGAAAGTCAAGAAACCTACTTTTTAAAGGGTAAGATGTATAGAAAAAAGAAACATGCCATTTAAAGCAATAGAAAACTATTTGAAGGCTTTATCTATGAATTGGGAAAACTGGGAAGTTTTCTATAATCTCTTTTATCTCGCAAGGGACCTACATAAATACGATATAGTAGAAACCTTAGCTAAAAATTTAATAGATAAGGATCCTACCGATGTATGGGCATATAGTCAACTTATAAGTATATATCTTTCTCAAGAAAGAATAGATGAGGCTCAAAAATTAATAGAAAAAGCAAAAAACATAACTTATCTGTATCCTGAAACGTTCATCTATGAGGCAGAAATCTATAACTTAAAAGACGAAAAAGAGCTTGCTATGGAATCTTATCAAAAAGCCATATCAATTGACCCATCCTATAAAGGAATAAGAGAATATTTAAATTACCTAAGAAGCGAGCAGATTAGAATACCTGACATATCAGAATACATAACCCAAAAGGTTCCTGAAGAATTCTTAGACTTTCCTGCCATATATTTATTAGATCGGCAAGAAAGGATAATGCAAAAAGATGGCTCCTTTACAGTAGTATTCCATAAAATAATCAAAATTCTAAAAGATGAAGCAAAAGAAAAATACGGTGAAATACTTATAAATTACGATTCAAGCTTTGAAGACGTGAGAATATTAAGGGCAAGAACCATAAAACCTGATGGTAAAGAAATAGAAGCAACTTCCATACAAGATTTTGCAATAGCAAGTGACTATCCTCTTTACACCGATCAAAGACAAATTGTAATCTCTATGCCATCAGTAGAAAAAGGTTCTATCCTTGAATGTTTCTATGTGATCGATGAGTACACAAGAAGTATATTTGGAAAAAACTTCCAAGATATATTCTTCTTCCAAAATGAAATACCTATTTTAAGAAGTATATATACTTTGAAAATTCCTTCTCAGATAGACCTTAAATATAAAGTATACAATGGTAAAATAGAACCCCAAATAAAAGAAGATAAAGAGTATAAGATACTTACATGGGAAATGGAAAATGTACCAGGAATCATAGAAGAACCTTATATGCCAGATCCATCTAAATTAGTACCTCAACTATGGATAACCACCTTTGAAAGCTGGGAATCCCTTGCAGATTGGTATTATTCTCTTGCTTACCCTCAGATCAGAAGTGACAAAAACATAAAAGAAAAAGTAAAAGAGCTAACTTCAGGTGCAAAAACCGAGGAAGAGAAAATAAAAAGTATTTATTACTTTGTAACCAATCAAGTAAGATATGTGGGATTAGAATATGGGATAAGAGGAATAATGCCTCACAGTGCGCCAGAAATTTTTAAAGCTAAATATGGAGATTGCAAAGACAAAGCAATTCTACTTCTCACCATGCTAAAAGAAGCAGGAATAAAAGCCTATTATACTCTAGTCTCCACCAGATACTCTTTACCTCTTAAAAAAGAATTACCAGGTTTTCAGTTTGACCACGCTATAGTAGCCCTTCCTTATAAAAACTCATATCTTTTCTTAGATGGGACTGCAGAAGATGTTCCCTTTGGAGAAGTTCCTATGATGGATCAAGGGGCAGACGCAATGATAATTATAAATGGTAAACCACTATTTACTAAAATCCCTATGAGCAAGTCTGAAGATAACTTGAGAAAATATGATGTAGAAATTAACATAGAAGATGGAAAATTATCAGCAGAAGTACTAATAAATCTTACAGGTTATTTTGCAAACTATTACCGCTACTATTTAAAGACTATGACTACTATTCAAAAGGAAAACTTCTTATCCAGGCTTTTAAATTATTACATTCCCAATTCCAAATTAACAGATTGGGATATACAAAACCTATCTAATTTAGAAGAGCCTTTATTAATCAAACTAAGATTTGAAAATCCATATCTAATATCTAATAAAAAAGATATAAACCTAATTAAAATGTTCCCATTTACCAGCATAAATTCTGCAGAGGAGATATCAAAAGAAGAAAGAGTTTATGACATAGAATACTACTTACCTTATAAAGAGGTAGAAGATATCACCATAAAAATTCCCAAAGGAGTAAACATAACTACAACCATCACAGAGATAATAAAAGAAAATGATTGGATAAGCTATCTTGTACAAGTGGAAAGAAAAGAAAATATATTACACCTAAAAAGAGTGTTTGTTCAGAAAGAAATACTAATACCTGTTCAAAATTTCAAAGAATACAAAAAAGATCTTGAAGAGATAATGAACTATGATAGAGGCATGCTTCTAATCAAAACAGATTAGCCTTCTGGCACTTTATACTGCTTAATAATAATCCTATAATATCTAACCTCTTTTAGAGGAATAAATTTATTTTCCAAAAGGCTTATAACTTTTCCTTCAGGATCCTCTATTTCATGATTTGCAATGATCATCCAAAATCTTTCGCCAGAAGATAAGCCTTTTAATTTACTCTCTAATTGAGAGATATGCAAAGTTTCATAGCTTATCTTTCCTCTATTATAGTATTCAAAGGGTCTCCACATGTAAGGAGCAAAAATAAAGACTTTTTCCCCTCCCACATTTTCATGTATATATCTTACCGCATCTCTCCATGGACGGTTCAAGTTAGCAAGATTGCTATAATAGTAATTTAACCCTAAAGCGTATATTGAAAGTAATCCCATAACAATTAAAAATATTAAAGAATAGTGCTTAAACCTCCTAATACCTCTTCCAAGAAATATTACATATCCAGGGATAAACATAGAAATGTATCGAGCACTAAAGAAACTCTTCCTCAATGAGAGAAGCAACAAAAGCAATATAGGCACAAAAAGGTACAAAAATAAAAGAAGAATTTCTCTTTTCTTTTCCCAAGGAGGCAAAAATCCAATAATAAAAATAAGCAAGAAGAGGGATGCAATAAGGATTTTGTTTCTAAAGACTGCCCTTCCAGCCCCAAGATTTATCTCTAAAAATGTTATAACCAAGATTAGTCAAAGAAACCTTCTGGGCTCCTTGATAAACTTCTGGAGTTCTATTTTGAATGATTACATATAACCAAGGTAAAATAAAGAGCAAAATTATAAACTGAGCAATAATCCACTTTTTTAGAACCTTTTTGTTTTTAAAATTAGTAATAAAGACAAAGAGATTTTCAGAAAGGACTACAAAGGCTGAAAAAATATGAGTATACAGCATAAGAATATTGGAAATTGTAATAAGAGTAATATTTTTACCCTTATCTATCCCTTTGAGAAGATAATACAAAGAAAGAAGTATAAGAAAAGTTACCATAGGATACATCCTTGCCTCTTGTCCAAAATACACATAAAAAGGCGAAAAAGCAAAAATAAAAGCAGAGATAAGTCCTGTTAACTTATCAAAAAATTTTTGAAGCAAGTTTATATATCATAAAAATACACAAAATACCAAAAATAAGCTGATAAAGATCTAATAGCAATTTCTGAATCTCCAAAAATCTTTATCCAAAAAGTGCATAAGAATAAAATAAAGAGGTGGATGGATACCAGTAGAAGCTCTGTTTAAAATAATATCCTTCACCCCCATCACCGATACCTGAGCAGTTATAGCCTCATCTATCCATATACTTCTTACTCCAATCTTATAGAATCTTAAAAATCCACCTATAAAAGTAATAAGATAAGCCCATAAATCAGTTTTATAGATACTCTTTTTTATCTCCTCTAAATACATAGCAAAAACACCTAAAATAGCAGGCAATGCAGTATTTATAAGGAATATCAAAAAAGAGACATTAAATGCAATATTTGAAGGTACAGAAAACTTATCCAAAATTAAAATAGCAGTACCCTCCCTTATACCAAGCCCTGCTATAGTTATAGGGATTAAATTTACTAACATCACAAGAGGATATCCATATAAAAAGGCAAAGAAGTTTTCCATATTGAACGCCATACCCAAAAAATATCCCTCTATAATAACAAGAAAATAAGCCATGAAAGTAATAATAAGATTGATTATCAGAGTCCTTAGCTTAATAACCTTTAAACCATCAATAATTTGAGGATAATTTTTGAGGATAGGAATTTTCTTTAAAAAATCGAGGTATTGAGGTCTTATTAAAATAAAGAAAATTGCTATTAAAAAGAAAGTATATAAAATAGCAACTAAAAATCCTCTGAAGTAATAAACTCCAGGTAGAGCAAGAAGCAGTACTATATAAAGATCGAAAATTTTATCCCAAAGAGCAATACCTAAACCTTCTAATTTTTTGTTTATATTACTTATCCTTCCAATTTCCCCAATTCTCCCAGGGGTAACAATTCCAAGAGACATTCCAATAAAATAACTATCCACAGACCTTGAAAAATTAACATCTTCTACCGATGACAACAAAAGATGCCATTTATAGATCTTTAAAATTGTAAAACCTACACCCAATAAAAAGACAGGAATAAAATAAAAAAACCTTGTCCCGTTTATAACTTCAAATAAGGAATTAAAAGGAACTCTTTTAAAAATAACCCAAAATATTAAAAAAGTTAATATTAGCTTAATCAAGTTTATAACTAAATTCTTCTTTTCCTTTCTCATTAAAAACCCTCCTAATTGTTACCCTTTTTGAACCTACTTCAAACTGGTGATAATATCTATTTAAGTCTCCAATTTCAAAATATCTTGAAGAGGGAATAAAAATATAAGGATTTTCCATACCACAAAACACCTTACTAATTTTCTCTGACGAGATTATTACATCTTCTATTTCAAGCTTATCATCAAACACTCTAATAACCCTGAAGAATTTTACCCCAGAGGATTTTTGTTTTGAGATTAGGATATCTCTCAATAACTTCTTTGTTATTTTATTCACAAAGTTAAATCTTCCAAATAAAGACTGAAAAATCCTCAAAAATATGTTTTTAATTATACTCATCTTAGGAAAAGTTAATAATTTCAACTCTCTAAACACCTTATAACCTCTATCTTCGCTAATTACTTCTTCCTCAGGATTAAGCCAAGAAGAGGCATAAACTTTGTTTCTTATCTTCACCACGACTCCACTATCTTTCAAAAGATAACCATTTTTAAAATTAGCCTTTAACACCCCACCCTTTTTAAAATTAGAAACAAGATAAAAATTATCATTAGAAAAAACCCATATCCCACTTTGATTAAAATACTTATCTATGTATCTTTCTCTCCCCTCAATCTCCAAATCTTCCTTGTAATATAAAGATGCCTGAAGATAAGTATAACCAATATAAGCAAGATATCTATCATCCAAATTATAAGGACCTATAGTGCTCTTTTCCGAGAGAGCCTTTCTTAAATTAAATGCTATATAACCAGCCTTCTTATTCCATGAAGTAGCAAATTCTATTCCAGAAGGAATTATGTACTTAGTATTTCTCGATCCATATTCACCCCCAAAACTTCCATCAGGATGAGAAAAATAATACAAAAAACCTATAGCTTTATCCATCATCTCCCTAATAATATCCCAATTAGACTTTTCATATAATTTAGCAAGATAATCTATGGTAAGAGATAAATACCCTACATCTGGTCCTCCATACTCAGGAAACCATCCTTCTTCCTTCTGTAGCTTATAAAAGCTGACTAACCTTTTATAGGCCAGCTCTTTATATCTATCTTCATTAGAGAGCAGATAATAATTATATATTGTGAGAATAGCCCCAGCCTCCTGATTACAGGCAGTATAATCCACATTAGCAGAGAGAAAGTCTACAGCTTTCTTAACAGATCTCAAAGCTTCTTCAAAGTTTTCTATCTTATCTTTTAGAAGAAGTAAAACCTCCGAGATAGCATAGGTAGAAAAAGCAGTAGCCACAAAACTACCNTCATAGGGATACCACTCATCAAAAGATCCATTCCCCCTCTGAATTTTACGCCAAAAATCAACCCCTCCATTTATAAAACCTAAAATGTCCTCTGAATTATAATAAGGATTTTTCTCGTAATTTAAAACATAAAGAAGGGCTAACGTAAGAGTTGCCTCTTGATATCTTGCACAAGGAAAATCAGATATATTATAATGCCAATAATTTCTATCAAAGGAACCAAAGGTGGGACTTACAGGATTTTTATCCAGAAGTCCAAGAAGCCTTGGAATCTCCTCAATAATAACTTTAAAGTATACATTACTCAAAACCAATCTCCTCTGAGATCAAATATTCCTTTTTTCTTCCATGAGTAACATTATTTATCATCTCTCCAAGAAGACCTATGGACAAAAATTGAACTCCTAAGATCATTAAAAGTACCCCAAAAAGAAGTAAAGGTCTACCTCCTATTAGAGCTCCAGTGGTATATTTATATATGGTTAAACCTAAATTTATAAGGAATCCAACTATAAAGAACAGAAGCCCTAATCCTCCAAAAAAATGCATAGGACGCTTTAAAAATCTTGTGAGGAAAACTACGGTAAATAAATCCAAAAAACCTTTTATTAATCTCTCCCATCCATACTTCGATCTTCCATAAATCCTAGGATGATGTTCTACTACTACCTCCCCAATCCTAAAACCCTTACTGTAGGCTAAGGCAGGAATATATCTGTAGAGTTCTCCATATATATCAAGATTCTTCACAACCTCATTTCTATAAGCCTTAAATCCACAATTAAAATCATGAATATTAACTCCTGTAAGCCAAGCAGTAATCTTATTAAATATTTTAGAAGGAACCTTTTTACTCCAAGGATCTTTTCGATCCTTCTTCCATCCAGAAACTACATCATATCCATTATTGATCAAATCAATAAACTTTGGAATTTCCTTCGGATCATCTTGCAAATCCGCATCCATAGTTATAATAATCTCTCCTTTTGCCTTTTCAAAACCACAAGAGAGTGCTGCAGCCTTTCCAAAATTTCTTCTAAATCTAACTATCTTAACCCTAGAATCTCTCTGAGACAATTGCTTCATAATATCAAAGGATCTATCAGTACTACCATCATCAANAAAAAGGATTTCAAAGGAAAGGTTCAAAAGATTCAAGGACTTCTAAGATTTTCTCATATAGAGTTTCTAAAGTGCCCTCCTCATCTTTAACTGGTATTACAAGAGAAACATTTACATTCTCCATGATAATTTTTTTATCAAAAATAAAGAATATGGTCAACATATTTCACTTTTATTTGACTAAAACTTGAAATAGGATTTACACTAAATTATCTTGCCTTTAAAAGGAGGCTAATTAAATGAAAAGAAAAGTATATTTAGATTACGCAGCCACAACTCCTATAAGAAAAGAAGTTTACGAGGAAATGAAACTCTTTCTAAAGGAAAAATTTGGAAACCCATCCAGTATTCATAACTTTGGAAGAGAGGTAAAAAAGGCTATAGAAGAAGCAAGAGAAAAAATAGCAAAAGCAATCGGAGCAGAATCCGACGAGATAATCTTTACCAGTGGTGGAACAGAGTCAAACAATATGGCTATTAAAGGTGTTGCTTTTGCTTTATCTCATAAAGGAAGACATATAATCACAAGTCAAATTGAGCATCACGCTGTATTGGAGCCCTGTCATTTTCTTGAAAAAATAGGATTTGAAATAACCTACCTCCCTGTAGATAAAGAAGGATACGTAGACCCAGACGATCTTAAAAAAGCTATAAGAAAAGACACTGTATTAATATCTATAATGCATGCTAATAATGAGATCGGAACCATTGAACCTATCAGGGAGATCTCTAATATTGCAAAGGAACATGATATCTATTTTCATACTGATGCTGTACAAACAGTAGGCCATATACCAGTAAACGTGAATGATCTTGGAGTAGATCTTCTTTCTCTATCTGCCCACAAATTCTATGGTCCTAAAGGAATTGGAGCCCTATATATAAGAAAAGGAACCAGAATTGAACCTATAATTCATGGAGGATCTCAAGAAAACAATAAAAGAGCTGGAACAGAAAATGTAGCAGGAATAATAGGGATGGGAAAAGCTTTGGAATTAGCTATTTCTGAAATGGAGAGAGAACAAAAACGCTTAACAGAGCTTAGAGACTACTTTATAAATCAAGTAGAGAAAAGAATTCCAGAGGTTTATCTAAACGGCCCTAGAGTAAACCGACTTCCTAATAATATAAATTTTAGCTTTGCCCAAATAGAAGGAGAAACTCTTCTTCTCCACTTAGATTTAGAAGGAATTGCAGTATCCACAGGATCTGCTTGCAGTTCCAAATCTTTAGAACCATCCCACGTTCTCTCCGCCATTAAATTACCAGCCAAACTCGCCCAAGGATCTATAAGATTTACTATAGGTTTATATACCCAGAAGGAAGACTTGGATTATACCATAAAAGTTTTGGAGAACACAATAGAGAAATTAAGATCCATCTCACCAGATAGACAAGAGTGGAGGATGAGTAGAACAGAGTAAAAATTTTGTGATAAAATCTTTAAGGAAAAAACCATTGAAGGAGGAAACATTGAGAAAGATAGGTATTGTAGGAACAGGATATATAGGACTTGTAACAGGTCTTGGTCTTGCTGATTTTGGTAATAAAGTAACCTGCTTCGATGTAGACTATGAAAAAATACGAAAAACTAAAAAAACGGACATCTCTCCAATTAAAGAGAAGAATATAGATGAACTATTAAAGAGAAATATAGAAAATAAGAGAATAACATTTACCACAAATATTCAAGAACTTTTAGAAAACTCAGAAATTATTTTTTGTATGTGTAAATACTCCTCCTAAAGAAGATGGAAATGTAGATCTTTCCCAAATAATATCAGTCTCTGAGAATCTTGCTCAGAATATAAAGGANNAAAAAATAATAGCAATAAAAAGCACTGTTCCAATAGGAACTTTAGAAAAGATAACTCTAATATTTGAAAAATATGGTAAACGTAAGGATCAAGATTTCGAACTGGCTGTTGTTCCAGAGTTTTTAAGAGAAGGAAATGCAGTTTACGACTTTTTCAACCCATCTCGTATAGTTATAGGAGCAGAAAACCCTGAAACCATTGAAAAGTTAAAAGAAGTTTTCCTTCCATTAAACGCTCCCATTGTGGTAACATCCCCCAATGCTGCTATATTAATAAAATACGCATCTAACGCTTTTCTTGCCATGAGGATATCTTTCATAAATGAGATTGCAAATATTGCAGAAAAATTTGGAATTGACATAAAAGAAGTTATCGAAGGAATGAAATATGACAAAAGAATAGGAAAAGATTATCTACAGCCTGGTATTGGATTTGGAGGACCATGCTTAGGAAAAGATCTTATGGGCCTTATTAAAATGGCAGAAAAAGAGGGATATCACCCAAGTCTACTTATAAGTATTTTTGAAAAAAATGAGCATCAAATAAGACAAATTATCTATAAAATCAAATTCTTCTTAGGGGAATTTTTAGATAATCAAACCATAGGTATATTAGGACTCACCTTCAAACCTGATACAAATGATGTAAGGAATTCATTGGCTCTAAGAATAATAAAAATGCTTAAGAATGATGGAGCGAAAATTAAAGCTTATGATCCATTAGGAATAGATGAGGCAAAAAAAGAAATTCAAGATATTGAGTATTATGATAATCCCTACGATGTAGCTAAAGACTCCAATTGTCTTGTTATCCTCACAGGATGGAAAGAGTTTAAAGAATTAGATTTTAGAAAAATAAAAGATGTAATGAAAACCCCTATAATAATTGATGGAGTAAACCTACTCGATCCTAAAACCATAAAAGAGATGGGATTTATTTATAAAGGAGTAGGAAGGCAATAATGGAAGAAAGAATAAAAGTTAGACTCAAGAAACATAACTTTACCTTAAAACTTGTAGAAGAATATCTACTACCCGATATCAAAAAGGCTGCAAAGATGATTGTGGAAAAGTACAAAAAAGGTAAAAAAGTACTTATTTTTTGGAAACGGGGGGAAGCGCTGCAGATGCTCAGCACATAGTTGCAGAACTTGTAGGAAGATTTCTAAAAGAGAGAAAAGGCATTCCTGCCATCGCCCTTACCACAAACTCTTCAAATCTTACCTCTATATCTAATGATTACGGATTCGATGAGGTATTTGAAAGACAGGTTGAAGCTCTTTTAGAAGAAGAAGATGTGGTCATTGGGATAAGCACATCAGGAAATTCTCCTAATGTAGTAAAAGCCTTAAAAAAAGCAAAAGAACTTAAAGGAACAACCATAGCTCTCTCTGGAAAAAACGGAGGAGAGATGATTAAATATGCTGATATCTCTATTGTTGTACCCTTTCACATGACCCCCCATATTCAAGAAGCCCATATTACCATAGGACATATCTTATGTGATCTAATAGAAGAAGAATTATTCCCATCTAAAAATCGTGCTATTTTCCTTGATAGAGATGGGACTATAAATGAAGACAAAGGTTATGTTTATAAACCAGAAGATCTGATAATTTTACCCTATGTGATAGAGGCTCTAAAACTATTACAAAAGTAAATTTCTAATTATTGTAGTGACTAATCAGTCTGGAGTAGAGAGAGGTTACTATACTACAGAAGATGTAGATAAATTCCATAGATACTTATACTACACTCTGTCAAAAGAGGAAGTCTATATAGATGATTTTTATTATTGTCCTTATCTTGAGGGAGAATGCAGAAAACCAAACCCAGGAATGTTACTTCAAGCAGCAAAAGATTGGAATATAGATTTAGAAAAATCTTATATGATTGGAGACAAAAGTAGTGATGTAGAAGCAGGTAAAAAAGCTGGATGTAAAACCATAATATTAGGGAAGGAGGATCCTCTTGCTGATTTTTCAGCCAAAAACTTATTGGAGGCAGCAAAATGGATATTAGAGAAAGACTCTTAGAAATAACTCAATCTTGGAAAGGAAAAAGAATCGCAGTAATAGGTGACATTATGATCGATGAATACATCATAGGGAAGATTGAAAGAATCTCGCCTGAGGCTCCTGTCCCTATTTTAGAAATTGAAGAAGAAAAATATGTGCTTGGAGGGGCAGGAAATGTAGCTAATAACATAAAAAGACCTCGGAGGAGAGCCTATCCTTTTTGGAGTAGTAGGAGATGATCAGGGAGCAGAAAAAATTTTAAATCTTCTTCAACAAAAAGAAATAGAAAACTTTATGATAAAAGATAAAGAACGACCTACAACTACTAAGACAAGACTTATTGCACTAAGTCAACAAGTAGTAAGAATGGATAGAGAAAAAAGACACCCTATAAAGGGGGAAATAGAGATAAACTTACTAAAAAAAGTTGAGGAAAATATTGACAAAATAGATCTTTTTCTCCTTTCGGATTATGCAAAAGGAGTACTTACACCCTCTTTTACAAAAAAGGTTATTGACCTTGCCAAAGCTAAAGGTAAAAAAATATTAACAGATCCGAAGGGAAAAGATTTTACCAAGTACAAAGGAGTAAACTACATCACCCCTAACGAAAAAGAGGCAAAGATTGCCACAGACATGGAGGAAAACTTTGATATCATATCTTGTGCTCAAAAGCTCTTAGAAATAATAGAAGGGGAAGGAATAATCATTACAAGAGGAGAAAAAGGAATGCTTCTTTATCAAAAAGATTCCTACTATTACATTCCTGCCCTTAAGGTAGAGGTTAGAGATGTGACAGGAGCTGGAGATACTGTAATATCTGCATTATCCTTAGCCCTATCTTGTGGAGCAAACTCTCTCGAAGCTGCTCTCATATCAAATTTTGCTGCTAGTGTAGTGGTGAGAAAATTAGGAACTAGTACTGTGACTCCTGAAGAAATTGTGCAAGTAATTCCTCAAAATATAAAAATAGATAAAAATTATGTGGAATTCTGAGAGAAAAATCAAAACAAAAGAAGAGATATCAGAAATAGCCGATAATTTAAGGAAAGAGAATAAAATTATAGTTTTTACTAATGGTTGTTTCGAAATACTACACCCAGGTCATATCACCCTCCTTGAAAAAGCCAAAAGTCTTGGAGATATCTTGATAGTTGGTATCAACAGTGATGAATCTGTAAAAAAANNCAAAGGAGAAAAAAAACTTATCTTTGACGAAAAAAGCAGATTGAAAATAATATCCAGCTTAGAATGTGTTGATTACACAGTACTTTTTGATGAAGAAACCCCAGAAAATATAATAAGAACCATCAAACCTCATATTCATGTAAAAGGAGGAGATTATAAAGAAGAAGATCTCCCTGAGGACAAAAATTGTAAAAAGTTATGGCGGAAAAGTCATTATAGTTCCACTTTTAGAGGGATTCTCCACAACTCAAATAATAAACAGAATTTTAACCCTTTATAAAGATCATTAACTTTTCCCACACCAAATCTACAGGAATCTTCATACAATCCAATGTTTCGCAAACTCTTTTTCTTTTATCCCAAAGACAGGGTTCGCAAGGAAGATCTATTTTCACTACTTGGTAAATAGGCTCCATAGGCACAATCTCCATAGGATTTGTAGGTCCAAAAAGAGCAACGATAGGCTTTTTAAGAGCGACACCGAGATGTAAAGGTGCAGAGTCTAAACATACCATAACTTTAGAATAATATATCCATCCCAGAAATTCTTCTAACGATTTAGGAGAAACGAATTTACTATTTGGAAGCTCCTCCTTTAGATCCCTTATACTATCTTCTTCATCAGGCCCATATATAATTACATGCTCAATATCGTTCTCTTTTAACCTTTTTATTAATTCTATCCAATTCTCCATAGGCCATCTTCTATCTATTCCTCTTTTAATACTCATCTTACTTATTCCTGGGTGAAGTAAGACATATTCGAAAGGTCTTAGATTGTATTTTTCAGTATTCTTCTTTGTCTCTTCTTTTATATCCTCTGAAAGCTCTAATTCAGGATTGGAGTAAGAGACGTCCTTAAAAATTGCCTCTACCAGTCTAAAATGAACTCTTGCCATATATTCATTCCTCTTAGAAGATGCCTTATGGGTGTATAGAAAACTTAATGGATTCTCATAATAACCAGCCCTTACAGGTGCACCTACAAGATACATAAAAATAGGTACAAAAGGAGATTTGCCTGTAGAAATCGACAAATCATAGTTCTCCCTATGTAACTTTGCTATGAGATACAATGTATCTTTTAAAGATAGCTTTTCCTTAGGATTAAATTCTATTACATTCATTCTTAAAATATCATAAATTTTTCTGCCCCTTCTTTCCGTTATTATGGTGATCTTAGGATTAAGTTTTTCTTTAATGGCTTTTATAACAGGAAGAAAGAGAATTTGATCTCCTAATCCACCCAGGTTAAAAAGACAAAACTTTTGACTCTTTATTTTCTTTGAATAAGTTTATAATTATGCTAACAGAAAACCAAAAAATTATTTGCGGGTAAGGTCTATACCAAATAGTATCTACAAAACCATGAAAAAGAGGAAGCAACAATTGAAGCAAAAGCAGTTATTCCAATTACCTTATAATCCAAGTTCCATAGATTGTATTTTCTAATAAACCTACTAAAAAGATAATAAAGCATCAAGAGAAAAACCAAAAGGGCAAATATACCACCCTCAATCCCTATCTCCATAAAAAGATTATAAGAGGCAAGAGCTGTAAACCTTGGTTCCATATAAAAAGCATAGACTCTTCTAAAGACGTCATTACCAAGACCTATTCCCGTCAAGAAGAAATCCCTAAATATTTTGAAAGATCTCTGCCATATTACGATTCTTGTAGCATTTGAAGAATGTCCCCACAATGTAAAAGCTGAAAGTATTCTTTTTTGAAGATAAGAAGACTTAATTAAAATTCCAAGTCCCACAAAAAACAGCAAAATGATAAAAGCAAATATGATTTTTCTTTGCTTTTTAGTTAAATAACCCCAAATAATCCTAAAAATAAAGTAAAAATATACAAGCATGGAAAACAGAAAGCCCAAATAAGCTCCCCTTGAATAAGTCCAAATTATAGATAGAAAAGAAAGCAAAGTTGCAAAGATAGGTACACTCTTAAATTTAAAAATAAAAATGGAAGAAAGAATAAAAGGAAAAACACCAATGAGATAACCACCAAGAAGATTTGGATTTTGAAGAGTCCCATAAACCCTGGTTACATTCTCACCAACAAATTCAACATCCTCCCAACCTGCAAGGGGAGGAACTTTTATTATCCATTGATACAAACAGTATAAAGATAATAAAAAAGTAGAAAAAAGTATAACAAATAAAGCTCTTTTAATCTTTTCCTTATCTTTAAATACATCCCTAAAGACCAAAAATAAACCAAAATAGACACAAAACTTTAAATAACCTTTTATAGCAGGCACTAAATAAGGTGAGAAAAAGGTCGATGCAAGGTTTATCAACATAAATATAATATAGAGCAAAGTAAAAGTATCAAGAGTCTCAAAAAATCTCCTATCCTTTGCCAAGAACGTATCAACCAACCATAAGACAAAAGCTATAAAAATCCCAATAGCTATTTTTCCTGATGATAAAAAAGGAAGTAAAAATAGGAAAATATAAAGATAATATTCCAAAACAAAATGGAAAAAGGGGAAAAAGAACGATGTAGTAATTATGGGTTCAATTTTAGATTTTATATTAATTTCTAAGGAATTCAAAAACCTAAATATTAAACTTTCTCTCCAAATTTGTACCAATTTTTCCATAAATTAATACCTTAGCGCAGAAACAACTCCATTAACATCAAGTTTATAACTTTCAACACTTATTGGCATACCCACTTTAACTTTAACCCCAAGAACCACGCTATCCTCGGTAACATAACCTCTCGAGGTAAAAGTTATAAGCATATCTACATTAAATGGATTATTAACATCATCTATAAAAGTATAAGTGCCATTAAAATTAGGAACAAGCATCTTTTTATCATAGATTTTAACATCTTTAACCGTTACCCAAGCAAAGGGCTGATTTTTAATCCTTATAAAAGCCTTATCTCCGGGTTTTATCACCTCTTTATCGTTAAGAGGTAGATTTCTTACTATCATATCGATTTCTACATCCTTTTCAATCCCTTGGACCTTTGCAAGAGGAGTTTTCCCTTCTTTCACAAGGAAAAATCCAAGAATTCCAAGAAGGATAATAATGAATACTATAACGTCGAAAAGATTTATTTTTAGCTTCATAATCAGTTACATCTCCTTTCCTTAAGCCTTTTAGACAGAAAAAATTATATCACAAAAATCAAACTTACCCTCTTTAAAAAAATTTTAATCTATGCTATAATTAACTAACACGAGTTAGGTAAAGGAGGTGATTTGGAAGATTAAAGATTTTTCTTCAATTCTTTCTTAGACTAAAAACAAAAAGGGGGTAAAATTATATGAAGAAGATTTTAATTCTCTCACTTTTATTGATTATAGTCTTCTCACTATCTCAAGCAGCTGTTCCCGGTAAAATTACTATATGGACCTCGGAAGCACAAGTAAAAGCACTAAGAGAGTTTGTAAAGAACTTCAGCAATAAGTATGGAATACCAGTAGAAGTTAACGAAGTAAGCTTTAGTGATATAAAACCTAAATTTATCACTTCAGCACCTACAGGAGAAGGACCAGATATCATTGTAGGAGCTCATGATTGGATTGGAGAATTGGTAGTCAATGGTTTATTACTTCCTATTGATTTTCTTCCTAAGAATGTCTTAGATCAATTCACACCTGTTACTCTACAAGCTATGTCCTATGGAGGAAAACTTTACGGAATTCCTTATTCCATGGAGGCTGTAGCATTAATATATAACAAGAATTTGGTTCCTAATCCTCCTACCACCTATGAATCGTTAGTAAGGATAGCAAAAAATTTAACAAAGGGAGGAATTTACGGCTTCCTTTATGATTACAACAACTTTTACTTCAGTTTCCCATTCTTCTCCGCATTAGGTGGGTATGTATTTAAAGAAACACCCAATGGTCTCGATCCTTTAGACATTGGACTTGCAAACGAAGGAGCTATAAAAGGAGTAGAAAAACTTGTCAACTTATTTAAAGAAGGAATCTTAAAGCAAGGAGTAGATTATCAAACAACCACAAGCCTCTTCTCAGAAGGTAAATTAGGTATGATGATAAATGGTCCATGGGAAATTGACAATATAAAGAAAGCAAAAATAAATTATGGTGTGGCAAAACTTCCTAAGATAGATGGAAAACCCATGAGACCTTTTGTGGGAGTACAAGGATTTATGATAAACTCAAGATCTCCTAATATTGCCATTCTAAAAACCTTTGCTTTAGAAGTCCTTGCAACAAAAGAACTAGAGCTCAAATTATTTGAAACTGACCCAAGAATTCTTGCCAGGAAAGATGCCTATAGAGTGGTTTCTTCAAATCCTGATATTAAAGCCTTTGGAGCAAGTGCAGCTGATGGAATACCTATGCCTAATATTCCCGAAATGGGACCTGTATGGAGCTATATGGGAGATGCTTTGACTCTAATAACCTCTGGTAAAAAGGCTCCTGACGTAGCCCTTAAAGAAGCTGTGGCCCAAATAAAAGATGCCATCTTAAAAGCCAGAAAATAAAAAGATCTTAAAGATCTCAGAGAGGAGAGGATCCTATTTTTCCTCTCCTCTCTAAAAAAAAGGAGGGAATTTATGAGTTTTTTCATATCTTTTCTTCCTATAATATACGCTGGAATTGTAGTAGTGATTGGAATATTTTTTAGCTACATTTTAAGCATGATCGCAGGTTTCATATGGGGTTTAATCTTCTTTCTTGCTAACTTTTTTATTTGCTCTTTTAATAGTTAATCCTAAAACCTATCCTTGGAAATACATTGTACCAGCTTTTCTACTCATGTTTATGTTCATGATTTATCCTATCATCTACACAATTCAAATTGCCTTTACAAATTACGGAACAGGACACATCCTAACCAAGACACAAGTAATAGAACAATTAGAAAAAGAAACTTTTTTGCCAGAAAATACTCAAAATTTTAAGTATGAAATTTATAAAAGTAAAATTGGCGATATATTACTTCTTTTTAAGGACGAGAACAATAATATTTATAAGGTAGAGGATAAAAAATTAATAAAAATAGCTGAAGGAGATTTCCCCTCAGAATATGCTGGTTATAAACTGCTTCCTCAAACCCAAAAATATTCTGAGATATCTAAATTGCAAAACTTAAAAATTGAAATTGGGAATGGCATTTTTTTACAGATGTCAGATTTAAATAATTTTTCCACTTATAAGCAGAGGTATAAATACATTCCAGAAGAAGATGTTCTAATAGACAATCTTACAGGAGAAAAGTTGGTCCCCCAAAATGGATTCTTTGTAAGACCAAATGGGCAAGAAATTTTACCTGGTTTTGTAACCTATGTAGGTTTAGAAAATTTCTTAAGACTCTTTAAAGACGAACGGGTTTCAAAACCCTTTGTTAGAGTCTTCACCTGGAACGTCCTATGGGCAACTTTAACTACTTTTATAAATTTCGCCTTTGGACTATTCTTAGCTCTACTCATGAACGATAAAAATTTAAAATTCAAAGGAATATACCGCACCCTACTCATTATACCATGGGCCATTCCCTCTTTTATATCCTTACTTATTTGGGTTGGCCTTCTAAACACAGAGGTGGGAGTAGTAAACAGAATACTCTCTTCTCTTTTTGGAGTAAAGATACCATGGTTTTTAGAAACGAAATGGGCAAGACTTGCTTTATTTATTGTTAATCTATGGTTAGGATATCCCTATGCCATGACTGTATGTCTTGGTTCTCTCCAAAGCATTCCAGAAGAGCTCTACGAAGCAGCAAAGGTGGATGGTGCAAGTTATTTTCAACAGCTTAAAAATATAACTCTTCCTCTCTTACTCACTGCTATAGGCCCTCTTATTGTTGGCACTTTTGCCTTTAACTTTAATAATTTCAACGTAATATATCTCCTTACTGGAGGAAAACCTCCTATGGCTGATGTATCCTCAGTGGCAGGAACCACCGATATTCTCATTTCATATACTTACAAACTTGCTTTTGAAGGCGGAAGGGGTCAAGATTATGGCCTCGCAGCTACCATCTCTATAATTGTATTTATAATTGTAGCCTCCCTAAGTCTTTTCAACTTTTGGATATCTGGAATGTTTAAACGAGAGGTGAGATACGAATGAGGAGAAATAAATTTTTAGATCAAGTTCCAAAACATCTAATAATATGGTTTATTCTAATATTCACCTTTTTCCCAGTAGTATGGACTATATCAGCCTCATTAAGAGCTGGAGGCGGGCTTGTAGGACAAAGATTAATTCCCGAAGTATTAACATTTGAACATTATTCTAATTTAAAAGAAATTGGTTTTTTTAACTGGATTAAGAACTCCCTAATAGTATCATTGACCACTGCTATTCTCACAGTATTCTTTGTATCCCTTGCAGCCTACGCTTTTTCAAGATTTTAATTTTTTGGGGTAAAAAGTATTCTCTCCTAACCTTACTTATTTTACAAATGTTCCCAGCAGTAATGGGTATGGTAGCAGTATATTTGCTACTCTTCCATATTGGTAAATATATTCCCTTTTTAGGCTTAAATACCCTATCAGGATTAATAATGGTCTATCTTGGGGGAGGAATCCCCTACAATATATGGCTTATGAAGGGATTTTTTGACAGTATTCCTGACTCTTTAGAAGAATCAGCTTTAATTGATGGTGCTACAAGATTTCAAGCCTATTACAAGATAATCCTTCCTCTTGCCACTCCCATCTTAGCAGTAGTCGCAATTAATTCCTTTATTGGAACATACTCGGACTTTTTGTTAGCAAGTATTATATTAAAAGATCCCTCTAAATACACCTTTGCTGTTGGCTTAAGAAATTTTATCTCAGGACTATATGATGTGAGATGGGGAGATTTTGCTGCAGCATCCATCGTTGGAGCCTTACCCATTGTTATACTATTCTTATCCCTCCAAAATCTCATAGTTTCAGGCCTAACCCGAGGCGCTGTTAAGGAGTAAGGTAGGAGTTAATCCTACCTTACTCCTGTAAATATGCTATAATTAAATAAAAAACTGAGGGGGATAATAAATGAAAAAGTGGAGTATATTCATAGTTTTGGTATGCTTAATTCTTCTTAGTTTATCTTTTGGGGAGACTGTTCCTCTTTTAATTCAAGGCAAAGAAGTCAAAGGAGAAAATCTTGACGGCTTAGTAGTATACATACAAAAAATACAAAAAGTAGAAGAACTTCCACTATATTCAGATTTTAAATATCTCCCCGAAGGTGTATTCTATGTAATTAATCTGTTTTTATGGAATAAAACCCAAAAGGAGATATTAATTACCGCTAATAATTTCAACCTGATTGATGACGATGGAAAAAGCCATCCTGTAAGCGCTTTTGGGAGCATATACTACACTTTTAAAGATTACAATACTTTTTTAAGGAATTACTTAAAACCTGGAGAGTTAAAAGAAGGCTACTTAGTTTTTGAAATCCATCCATCAAACGTTCCTTATAAACTAAATATTATCGACATTCCTGAAAAGGGAAAAAACTACTACATCTCCCTTAACCCTTGAGGTTATATATTTAGAAGGAGGTTTGTCAAGAGTTAATATTCTGCCTATATTTTCATAATAAATAAAATACCCTTTTAAAGTCATGATCAAAAACAAAACCAAATCCATCAAGTAGGTGAGAGTTTTTTATAACTTCTAAAATTGGTTCAAAACTTTCTTTATCTACTTTTATAACACCACTATGATATTTCATAGCTAAATCAAGATCTTTCATTTCCTTATCACAAAAGGGGCATACAAATTTATAATTTCTTAAAAATGCCTCATTATTTTCTTTTCCACAAAAGAAACATCTAAATTTCCCCTCTTCGGATATTAAGTTATAAAAAGAAGGTTTTTCTTTTTTAACCTTATTGCCAAAAGATTTTCTAATAAACCAAGAATCAATGTGAGAATAATTTACCAAAAACAATTCCAACTTTTTGTTAGACATATTTCCTTTTATCAAATTTCTTGGAATTCCATATGTTTCCTGTAAAAATTTTAATATTCTCTCCCTATGAGCTTTCGCAATTAAAGATGCAAGTTTTACCTCTAAAAACTTATCTTCAGAATCGATAGCAAAAATATATTCAAAATTACTCTCTTTACTTTCCTTCTCTAAAAACTTTTTCAACCCTTCCCCTACTCCATAATCGTCAATCACAACCCTTGCTTCTACTCCCAAAGGCAAACCTTCCATTAATCTTTTAATGAGTTTTGTATACGACAAATCCAAAAGTTGATTAATGTTAAAACGGTCAATCTCTCGAGGTTGTATAAGATCAATAGCATAGAAAAAAACATCAGAAATATGTTTATTAATAATACTCAATATCCTACCCCAATACTCAAAATCATGAGACTTCTTAGTATCAGGGGTCTTCAATTCAGAAGGTATTTGAGAAATATAATCTCTCTTTATAAGTACTCCACAGGTTATTATCGGACCAAAAACTTCACCTTTTCCTACCTCATCAAAACCTATAAAATAATCCTTAGATAGATCAAGATTATCTCCCACTAACGAATCTATTTCCTTCCATATCTCTTCAGCCTCTTCTGATTGAGTACTATAAAGTTTACCAGAAGTATAATACACGAAGGTACTTCCCTTTAATTTTATCCTCCATAATTCATAAGGATTTGTAGGTGACTCCTCAATACCCCCCTTTCTAAGTAAATAACCTCTTATTTCCTTACTCTTATTCCCATTTAACTTCCAGGTTCTTCCGTACAATTTCAATCTTCCTCAATTATAGGGATCCTTCTAATTTCGGGATCAGTAAAAATATCATATTCATCAGAATTCCTTGTAGAAAATTCCGAAACAATAGCACCTTCGTCTCCTGCCTGAAACCAGTGAGGAGTATTAGGATAAAGAGTATACTGTTCTCCTGGGTTTAATTCTATTTCATGCCAAACAGTGAAATATTTTTTCTTTTCCTCAGGAATAATTGCTTTAGGGTTTTCCACAGCTTCGCCAGGAACATAAAGATAAACTTTACCCCATCTACACCTAAAGGTTTCCTCCTTACCGGGATCCCCATTAAAAGGGGGATGTCTATGCTCTGGACAGGTCTGTCTTGGAAACATAATAAGTTCTTTTGCACAAACCCTTTCAGTACTTACATATGTTAGAATTTGCAGCCCAAATACATCAAGCCTTCCTAGTCCAAAATCAGCAACTTCAATTCTGTTCTTCTCTTCTTCAGTAATAACTATATGGGCTTTTTCAAGAAGTTGAATAGCCTTCATTCTTGCTTTTTCATAATCAGACCTTTTCATCTTTGGTCCCCCCTGTTCTTAAATAACCTTTTGTACAAGGAGATAAACTCTTTATCTAACTCCTTTGTACTTTCTAATCTATTATATCTAACATGAACATAAATTTCTCTTATCCTCTTTAATATTTCAGAATCAAAGAGATTAAAAGTCTTTCTATATACATCCTGAGTAGTATCTGAAGGTCTTAAATCTATGCCAAGACTCTTACTCTCTAAAAGATATTTTCTATAGTACTCTCTTACTAATCCTAAATTCCCTCTCTCCAAAAGCCTCCTTAACGCATTCAAAGGATTCAATTGAGAAAACAAAAATTCTCTTTCTTCTATATAGTTTTCACCTTTTGTTTGAGATAGAAAAAATTCTCTTCATTACCCATAAAATAATTAGCATGATTATTCCAGCAATCAAGATATAAAAAGATATAACAAGTAAAGTATCTATTATCTCAGAACGAATTTCTCTCCTATCCCAGAGCAATCTAAGCAATCTACTTAGATTAGGATCCATCGTAAAATCACGTGTATTCAATCTTCCAATAAAACCTCGTTTACTCATAAAATTCAAAATAAGATAAAATATCCAAGAAAGAACATAGCCTATCACTATAAAAACAACAGCTAAAGCTGTGGTAAAAATAAAATAAAGTATTGAGAAAATATTGCTAGTGATAAAGAATATCTTGTCTCTTATGGCAGGTACGCTTAAAAGAGCTGATAATAAAATTACTCCAAAAGCATATCTTATGTTTAAAGAAACCAATCTCCTATCTTCTATCTTATGCTCCATATATCTCAAAAGTCCTAAGAAGAAATACGCTCACCACAAAATATATTAGGAGAGAAGGCAAAACTGTAACCTCAAAGTTTAAAAATCTGCTCGTAGAAAGATATCTCATCAAAAAAGAAATAATGAAAATAAGAATAGCTACAGGACTAGTCTTTTTAAAATGATCCACAGCAAGACCATAACTTACTGCCTTCTGAGTTAAGATCAGATATAGAGAGATCGAAGAAATTGATTAAAATCAATATTTTCTCATATATACCTACAGGTATTATTACAATAGCCAAATAAGGTATTATTGATAAAAACTTCAAATTCTCATTAAAAATATTCTTCAATATATAACTTAAAAAGGATAGAAAGATAAACAAAGGATAGAAGTAGAAAGGAATAAAGGGGTTATACATTATGATAACTGCGGACATAATCAAAGAAAATATAAAAGATATCCTGGTTATTAAATCAAGATATAAAAGCCACATCTTTTTCCCTTCTTAAAGAGTACTTTAACACCCTTGGAGAAAGGAGACCAAGATTTTCGTCATAGTATGATATAACTATTACTTTCGTTAAATCAGTATCAAGGGCAGAAATATAAGGAATATACTCTTTTAATAGATATGGAGTAATTATTACATAAGTAGAAATCATAAAGTTATTATTCCTCATAAAAGCCTTTATAATCTCTTCAAAAGGAACATTAACATTATAAGAAAGCCTTCCTAAATATTCTAAAAAAAGCTGAAGATGAGTATCTCCCATTCCAGGATAAACAGTATTCTCATCTCTTGAGAAACCATAAATCAACGAGTTAGTTGTAAATCCAAAAGGAACTTTTCTCTCATGAAATATCTCCCCTATACTTCTTGCCACAGATATGCATTCTTCAATACTATTCTCATCCACTTTAATCCAATAAGGTTTGGAACATTCCACATTTAAAAATATCATTGCATTGTTTTCATAGGTAAAATCAAAATTTTTAACAAGTATCTTATGGTGTTTTAAAGAAAGTGGCCAGTGAATAGTTTTGGCCGGTTCCCTACCAGTATATTCTTTAACCCCAATAATCATAGTAGGATCCTCTATGATCCACCTTTTTACAGAAATATCCCCATTAAAATTTCCATAAGGAATTAAATCCTTTTCAAGATCTTTTCTTTTAGGAAGAACCACTAAATCCTGAACAAGAGATATAGATTTAGTCTTAAGATTTAATCCTAAGAAATCTCCACCACAGATTTCTACATTTCCAAACACATACCTTCCTCTTTTCGTGCAAGTTGCAAGGTATTTTCTCCTTATCCTTTGATAGGGAAGAAGGAAAAAAGTCATAGTATGATATAAAAAATCTTTTGTCCTTATCTTATTTACCTGAAATTTATACTCAATAATCGAAGGTAATTCCTGAATGACCTGAAGAAAAGTAACAGGAATTATCTTTCTATTTTCAACCGTTATTTCTATGTATATATCCTCTCCTATTTCTGCAACTCTTTTTGAAAAACTTCTGTTAAAATATACTCTATCTAAGGTATATTTTTTAGATAGTTCATTTAACAAAATACCAAGTAATATTAAAAAAAGTAAAAGATATACCATCTATACTTCCTCTAAAGGAACTTTTATATTCTCGAGAATAATATTAATATTTTCATAGATATCCTTTGTTCTGGAAGATCCTATAGAGATTATTCTATGATTCAGCACAAAAGGAGCTAAATATTTTATATCCTCTGGAATTACATAGTCCCTACCATTGAAAAGGGCATAAACTTGACTTGCCTTAAAAAGGGCAATACTTCCTCTTGGACTTACTCCAAGGAGAATGGAATCTGAATTTCTTGTGTATTCAACTATGTCAAGAAGGTAATCCATAACTTCTCTTGAGATTCTAGCCTCACTAAAGTTATCTCTTAAATAATATACCTCATCAAGACTTATCACACTCTCCACATCTTCTAATATATCTCTCTTCTTATTTCTATTTATAATTTCTATCTCTTCCTCCCTTGTAGGATAACCTACCTTTATTCTCATAAAAAATCTATCAAGTTCTGCTTCGGGAAGAGGAAAAGTTCCATAGGTCTCTACAGGGTTCTGAGTTGCAAGCACCATAAAAGGATCAGGCAATTTCCAAGTAACGCCATCCACAGTAACTTGTTTTTCTTCCATAGCCTCCAACAAACTACTTTGAGTTCTTGGAGTTGCCCTATTTATTTCATCGGCGAGAATGATATTAGCAAATAAAGGACCGGGTCTAAACTCAAATTCTGCTTTCTTTTGATTATAAAAATTAACACCTGTAAGGTCAGAGGGGAGAAGATCTGGTGTAAATTGAATCCTTTTAAAAGATCCTCCTACAGTCTTAGCAAAAGCCTTTACCATCAAAGTCTTTCCAAGTCCAGGTACATCTTCTAATAAAACATGCCCTCCACATATAAAAGAAATAGCTATTAACTCAATTATCTTCTCTTTTCCTACTATTGCCTTTGAAACGTTTTTTACAACTTTTTCTTTGAAATCTACATACCTATCTATATCCATATAAATCCTCCTAATAAAGATACTTTTATTTTCTATTTTATCACTTTTCCTAACTATTTTTTAATCCTTTTCAAGTAGTGCAATGGTCTCCACATGGAAAGTTTGAGGAAACATATCCACCGGTTGAACATCTACTAAATTATAACCAGCATTCAAAAGAATGTTTATATCCCTTGCTAAAGTCGACGGATAACAGGAAATATATATAATTTGACGAATTTTAGCCCGAATTATACTCTCAAGAAGAGTTTGATCACATCCTTTTCTTGGAGGATCAAGTACCACAGCATCAGGAATCTTACCATCCTCAATTAATCTTGGTATCACTTCTTCTGATCTTCCCCAAATAAATTCCACATTTTTAACTTTATTCAATCTTGCATTCTTCCAAGCATCTTCAATAGCAGTCCTTTCAACTTCTATCCCATATACTTTTTCTGCTTTCTTTGACAGAAAAAGAGAGATAGTACCAATTCCGCAATATGCATCAAAAACTAATCTACTATTAGGAGAAAGATATTCTAAAGCTTTGTTATAAAGTTTTTCAGTCTGAATAGAATTTATTTAGAAAAAAAGAAACAGGAGATATCTCAAATACAAAATCCCCAATTTTATCTCTTATCGTCCCATCTCCTAATATAAGCCTACTCTCTTACCCCAAAAATTTCATTGGTTCTTTTAGGATTTATATTTACATAAAAAGATTTCAAATTCTTAAGCTTATACTTATAAAATCTCGCAACTTTTTTAGCATTATCAATCATGCCCTTCGAAACAAGAATTACCATAAGATCATCAAAAGCAAAAGATCTTCTCACTACTACAAATCTCAAAAGTCCCGTATGTTGGAGCTCATTGTAAACTTCTATATGAAACTTCTTAATAGCTTCTTTTGTAGTTTCTATGACCTTATCCGTATCTTCATGGTGTACTATACACTTATTTATGTCCACTATGTAATGGGTGTTAGGTTTGTAAAATCCTAAAACTATTTTTCCTCTTCTTTTTCCTACAGGAATCTTAGCTTTATTTCTATACCTATAAGGGTTTTCCATTCCTATCACTGGATTCACTTCTTTTTCAATTTTTCCAATTCTTTTAAGAGCATCTTCTACCATCATTTTCTTTAGTTCTAATTGATATTCGTAGTTAACATGCATTAAATGACAACCACCGCATTTGTAAAAAACATCACAAACAGGATCACATCTTCGAGGATCTTTTTCTATAAATTCTACTATTCTTCCTACAGCATAGTCCTTTTTAGCTGTGTGAATCTTAATTTTAACAACCTCTCCCGGAAGAGCATAATCCACAAAAACCACAAAACTATTTATATAAGAAATGCCCTGCCCTTGGGAATTTATCTTCTCGATCCTTACCTGATATTCTTCTCCAACTTTAACCATATACCTTACTCTATACCAAGCTCCTCCTTTACTTTTCTATAGGCTAACTTTGCAAGCCCTCCTGCCACATGAGTTTTAATCTCCTTTTTCTTAAGTTCATCTTCAAGAATATCAAGAACCACATCAGGATCAGCTTTAAGAATATTTCTCACTGTTTGCTTAGTTAATCCAAGAAACTCTGCTATCTCTGCTTCGGTTTTCATATACCTATCTCTTAATATCACTGCATAACAAGCCTCAATAAGGCTTGGAACCCATGTAAGATTTCTGTAAAGAATTAATTTTCTTGGACCTCCCAAGATATCCAATGTTTTTAAAAAAGTCTTCATGGCAAGGTTATCAAGTTCATCCTCTTTTACAGGAAGTTCGTCGCCACTAAGTATTGGCATCCACCTTCACCCCCTTAGAAAGTTCTTTCAAAGACTGTCCAATTCTCACTAAACCATTTTTATCAATCTCCAGGAGATAAGTATCAGTGCTATGTCCACACATTCTACAACCATCTATCCTAAAAAGCCTAACCAGCTCTCCCATTGGCCTCTTATACATTCTCTCCATATATTGACTGCTAATCAAGACCTTTGAAAGAACCATAGTTCCATCCACTATATGTGATATGGCAAAACCTCCTGCAGCTTCTGCTGAAAATTCCTCTTGACTAGATCTCTTTTGAGATATGAATATGGCCGTTTGATACCATTTCTTCATAAAGTTAAAAAGTTGACGAACAATAACTCTTGCCATCATTTCTTTAGCCTCATAAAGCCCCGTTATTGAATCTATAACCGTATATTTTATCTTATATTTCTTTATGGCGTGGGCAAGAGTTGCAAGAAGAGTTGGTACATCTTCCCTTAGTTTAGAATAAGATGCAGCATCAATAAACACAATATTTTCATCAATTACATTTTCTTCAACCCCCATCGCAGCAGCCCTAGATTTCATTGATGTAGCCACAAAATGAGCTGGAGACTCTACTGTTATAAATGCCACTGCATTCCCCAGGGAGGCTTGCTTTATAGCAAATTGTTCTCCCATAAGACTTTTACCTGTATCAGAGATTCCTGTTAAGTTAAATACACTATACTGAGGAATACCCCCTAAAGGCACAACTTTTGTCTTTCCCCTTTCAATTTTAGTAGTAAAAAAGAGGTTATCAAGTCCTTCTATACCTGTAGGAACGCCTCTTATCTCTACAGCCCTATCGCCTATATCTTTTAAAGATAAAATCGCATCTTCCACTACTTCATATTGGGGTTGCTGTTGATAACTTCTTTCTTCTTTATCCATAACATCATCTCCCCCCAAAAATAAAAAATTTATTAAAGTATATCAAAAATGATAAACACTTTAAAAGTTATAATAGTTTAAGCCCCGGGAGGGGGGACCCGGGGCTTAGGGTTAAAAAGGAGGAGGCGAGGTTTAACGTGAGGATAAGGAGAGAGAACTAAAAGAATCTATGGCCTTTTTTATAAACTTCGCCGAGTTATAAAGTTCCTTCTCTTCCTCTTCTGTCAAGTTTACCCGCAAAACTTTTTTAACTCCGTTTCTTCCTACTATAGAAGGCAGGCTCAAAGGTACATCTTTAAATTCAAAAATTTGAGGATGAACTGTAGAAACAGGAAGAATTCTATTTTCATCTCTGACTATAGCTTCCACTATATTTACCAAAGCAAGACCTATAGCATAATAGGTAGCACCCTTATATTCAATTATTTTATACGCTGAATCTCTAACTTCTTTAATTATTGCTTTCTTGACATCTTCGTCAAAACATTTTCTACCACAGACAGAACAAAACTCTAAAATAGAGATTCCTCCAATATGCGTTAAACTCCAAGCTAACACCGCAGTATCTCCATGCTCTCCTATCACATAAGCGTTTACAGATCTTGGATCTACATCACAATGTTTTGAAAGAAGATATGCAAATCTTGAACTATCAAGAACAGTGCCTGAACCTATTACCTTATTTCTTGGAAAGCCAGAAAATGTGTAAGCAAAATATGTCAAAACGTCTACAGGGTTAGTTACTATCAAAAATATTCCTTTAAAACCATTTTTAACTATTTCTGGGACAAGTTCTTTATAAATACTAATATTCCTATCTAAGAGCTGTAGTCTTGTCTCCCCTGGTCTTTGTTTTGCTCCAGCAGTAATTACCACTATATCGGAATCTTTCGCCTCTTCTAATCCTCCAGCTCTTACCTCAACAGGTTTTGTAAAATATATTCCATGAGCTAAATCCAAGGCTTCTCCTTTTGCTCTTTTTTCATCTATATCGTAAAGTACAATTTCCTCTACCAAACCTTTATGAATGAGACTATAAGCAAAAGATGTACCAACAGCACCAGCTCCTACGATTAATATCTTTTTCATTCATATCACCTACCTTTTTGGTATAAATTCTAAATATATTAAACCAAAAACTCAGTCAAAAGTCAATTTAAGAAAATATTAAAGGATTGATTAAGTCAAAAAATTATTGAAAAAATTACTACAAAAGTGCTATATTCATAGATATAATGATAAAATAATAACTGATACTTACTAAATGTAAAAAAATAATATTAAAAAAAGGTGAAGGAGTATGGATTTATTTGATAAGATAAAAAAAGCGGAATATTTGCAAGAGGCAAGAATAGCCATTGATCAGGGGATTTATCCCTTCTTTCTTCCACTTGAAGAGACTGAAGGAACAGAAGTTATTATTAACGGCAGAAGGCTAATAATGTTGGGATCTAATAATTACCTTGGTCTGACCACTCATCCAAAAGTAAAAGAAAGCAGCAATTAAAGCAATTAAAGAATATGGTACAAGTTGTACAGGTTCCCGCTTTATGAATGGAACTTTGAAACTTCATAAAGAATTAGAAGAAAAGCTTGCAGAATTCCTTCATAAAGAGGCTGCCCTTGTCTTCTCAACAGGATACCAGACAAATCTTGGGACTATTTCTGCTTTAATTGGTAAGGGAGATATTGCTATAACTGATAAAGAAGATCATGCCTCTATAATTGATGGATGCCGTCTCTCTCAAGGAGAAATGCGAAGATTTAAACACAATGATATGGAAGATTTAGAAAAAGTAACTTGCTTCTTGTCCCGACAATGCAGGGAAACTGGTTATAGTAGATGGAGTCTTTTCTATGGCAGGAGATATAGCTCCATTACCCGAAATTGTAAAATTATGCGAAAAATACGAAGCAAGGTTAATGGTTGATGATGCTCACTCTATAGGAGTTCTTGGAGATCATGGAAGAGGCACAGCAAACCACTTTGGTCTTGAAGATAAAGTAGATATAATTATGGGAACTTTTAGTAAGTCTTTTGCAAGTCTCGGAGGATTCATTGCAGGAGATGAAGAGGTGATATTTTACATACAACACACTGCAAGATCTTTTATCTTCTCAGCGAGTATGTCACCAGCAAATACAGCAGCAGCTCTTGCAGCTTTAGAAGTTATGCAAGAAGAACCTGAAAGGATCGACCATCTCTGGAAAATAGCAAACAGGATGAGAGAGGGCTTAAAATCCCTCGGGTTTGATATCGGAAACAGTTGTACCCCAATAATTCCAATATATATTAGAGATAGATGGAAGACCATATACATGTGGAAGGAACTTTTTGATCTTGGAGTTTACTGTAATCCTGTACTTCCTCCAGGAGTTCCTCCCAACCAATCACTATTAAGAACTAGCTATATGGCAACCCACACTGAGGAACAAATAGACAGAGCTTTAGAGATTTTTGAAAAGGCAGGGAAAAAAGTTGGAATCATCTGATAAGATAAAACTTATTGATCATGCTATAACAGAATTTGTAGAACTTTTAGCCTCTCAAGAGCCTGCACCCGGAGGAGGAGCAGCCTCCTCCCTCGTAGGTGCTATTGGAGTTGCTCTATCTTCCATGGTAGCAAACCTCACCATTGGTAAAGAAAAATTTAAAGACAAAGAAGAGTTAATGTTAGAGTTAATAAAAGAAAACAATAAAATTCAAAAAGAACTTTTAGAGTTAATAGAAAAAGATGCGGAAGCCTTTTTTAAAGTAGCAAAAGCCTTAAAAATGCCAAAAAATACTGAGGAAGAGAAAAATAGAAGAAAAGAAGCCTTAGAAAATGCCCTAAAAGAGGCAACCCTTGTACCTCTTGAAATCATGAGAAAAAGCATAAAAGGCATTAAGACTATTTAGAAAAAATCTCTTGGAAAATTCTAATCCTAATGCAGTAAGTGATATAGGCGTAGGAGCAGTATGTCTCAAAGCTGCTCTCCAAGGAGCTTGGCTTAATGTAAAGATTAATCTGGTAAGTATAAGAGACAAAGATTTCGTTAAAAATACACAAAAAGAAGCATTATCCCTATTAGAAGAAGGAACCCTGCTCTCTAATAAAATCTATGAAGAAGTAGAAAGCATATTACAAATAACTTAAAATACAAAAGCTGATTTCACAAGGCCATACCTTCCTCTAAAGAAATTCATCTCTATTGCCTTTTTATAATCCTCTAATTTAAACGTATGTGTTAACAACGGAGAGAGATCAAGTCCTTCTTCCATTAATTGAAGAGCTATACCATAACCTCTTTTTCTTTCTCCTCTAAAGATCTCTCCACTACTACTATTAGTGCCTGCTACTCTCAATTCCTTAAACCATACAAAGGTCCAATCAACTTTCTTAGTAATACCTGCAAGTCCTACAAGAACTGTAGTACCCCCCTGCTTTGTAAACCTTAAAGCATCATCTATAGAATCATCATTCCCTACACATTCAAAAACCACATCTGCTCCTCCCACCATCACTGGTTTACCAAGCAGAGGCTTTAAGACCTTTCCAGAAGTGAGTTCTGCAACCTTCTTATATAAATTCCATTTGCTTAAACCTTTTGTATATAAAATCTCGTCTGCCCCATAGTGTTTTGCAAATTCACCTTGAAACTTGTACCTTGCAAGTACAATAATTCTGGCTTTACTTCCTAATGCTCTTAAGGCACTAACCACATTTATACCTATACTCCCAGCCCCTAACACTAATACCGTATCGCTGTCCTTAGGAAAATTTCTCATCACAGGATGTAATGCTGAGCAAAAAGCATCAACAAGAATAGCATTCTCATTAGTGACTTTATCAGGTACTTTGAAAAGCTGGAACTCATTAGCAACATAATACTCTCCCCAACTTCCACCAGTATCTCTACAAGATCCAATCATAAGTGCAGGAGAAACTATACCCTCATTAAAATTCATACATTGGGAAAATTCAAAATTCTGGCATTTCTCACAGGGAGGATATATCTCTCTTGCATTGCAAGACAACGTAGGATCTGCTATAACTCTATCTCCTACTTCAAAACCTTCTACTTCGTCTCCTTTTTCCACAATAATCCCCAAATTCTCATGCCCTATAACAAAAGGAAAAGATGCAAAAGGAGATGTAGAAGGACTATCATGTAATTTGATAAGTCCTATATCACTACCACAAATACCTCCCATCAAAGTCTTTATTTTAACCCATTTTCCACTAGGAAGTTTTGGTTCTGGATAATCCCCATACCTTATACAAGAAAAAACATTATAGTAGAAAGAATGATGAATCCTCCCTAAAGCTTTACTTATAAGATATCTGGGGATACTTTCCTCAAACCAAACTGCTTTCATCTTCCTATTCCTCCCAAATACTAGATTTCAAAGCGTAGCTTTATATAACTCATTAAAGTAATCTTGAATATCCTCATTATTTAAAAGCCTTTTACCTATTGCACTACCTACAATCACGCCATCTACCAAACCCTTAAGAGAATTTATCTGATAACTACTACCCAAACCAAAACCCCAAACAAGAGGCTTATTAGTCTCTTTCTTAACTCTACTTATAAAAGCTACTCCTTCTTCCGGAAGTCTATCTCTTTCACCCGTTACACCTTTAACCGAGATACAATACAAAAAACTTAGGAAGCTATATCTAAGATCTTCCTAATTCTTTCTTCCCTAGTAGTAGGAGATATAAAAAGAATAAGATCAAGATTATGTTTGTTAAATAAAGGAATGAGTTCTTCTGCTTCTTCCAATGGCAAATCAGGTATTACTAATCCTTTAATCCCTACTTCCTGAAATCTTTTCAATTTTTCCTCAAGCTTGTTTTGGATTAGATTAAAATAAAGAAGAAGAATAACATCGATCTTTTTTGTGATTCCCGAATCCAAAAGCCAGTCAAGAGTATTGTTTAAGTTTACACCCTTTACCATTGCTCTATAATTTATCTCCTGCAAAATAGGTCCATCAGCTACAGGATCTGAAAAGGGAACTCCAAGTTCAAGTATATCAATCTTATCTTTATTTTTAAATAAAAATTTCTCTAAAAAAATCAAAGTCAGGAAAAACCTGAAAACAAAAAAAGGGAACAAATAGCAAAGATTTATCTCTATTTTTAAATTTCTCTAATAAGTTAGCCATTATTTCTCCCCCACATACTTTGATATTATTTCTAAATCTTTATCTCCTCTTCCAGAAAGGTTTATTACTATAATAGGCTCCTTTTCAGGAAATTCATCCCTGTGTTCAATCACATAACCTATGGCATGAGCACTCTCTAAAGCCGGAATAATTCCTTCCAACTCCGAGAGGGCCAGAAAACCTTTTAACGCCACATCATCTGTAGCAATATCATATTTTACTCTGCCAATCTTAGCAAGGAAACTGTGTTCTGGTCCTACCCCAGGATAATCTAATCCAGCAGATATGGAGTGAGTAGGAGAAACATTTCCATTTTCATCTTGGATAAGATACATCTTAGCCCCATGAAGAACACCTACTCTTCCAAAGTTGATACTAGCAGAATGTAAACCAGACTCCAAGCCTTTTCCTCCTCCTTCAACACCTATGATCTTTACATCATCCTCCAGAAAAGGATAAAAAAGTCCTATAGAATTACTCCCTCCTCCAACAGAAGCAACTAAGTAATCAGGAAGTTTATTTTCTAACTCTAATATTTGCTTCTTGACCTCTTCTCCTATTATCTTTTGAAAATCTCTTACAATTACAGGATAAGGATGAGGACCTACCACTGATCCTAAAAGATAATAACTATCTTCTGGATGTGCCACCCAATCTCTCAACGCTTCATTTATTGCCTCTTTTAAAGTTTTTGATCCTACTTTTACAGGAATGACCTCTGCCCCTAAAAGTTTCATTCTTAAAACGTTAATTTTTTGTCTTTCGCAATCCTCTTCGCCCATATACACAGTACATTTGAATCCAAAAAAGTGCTGCCACAGTTGCCGTAGCAACCCCATGCTGTCCAGCTCCAGTTTCTGCTATTAATCTCTTTTTTTCCATATATTTAGCAAGTAGTGCCTGTCCAATAGCATTATTTATCTTATGAGCCCCTGTATGACAAAGATCCTCTCTTTTCAAGTATATTTTTGCCTTCAATTTCTCAGAAAGATTCCTTGCAAAGTAAAGAGGAGTAGGTCTACCCACATAAGTCTTAAGATAGTAATCTAATTCCTGCTTAAATCTTTCATCATTCTTGTACTTATTATATGCCTCCTCTAATTGAAGCAAAGGCTCCATTAAAGTTTCAGGAACAAACCTTCCTCCAAATTCTCCAAAATATCCTCTTTCATCGGGAAGATTTTTCAGCTCTATTTTTCTCATACTCTCTCACCTTTCTCATAAAATTTGAAATTTTAACAAGATCTTTTTTTCCTTTTTCTATCTCAACCCCACTGGAAAGATCCAAACCAAAAGGTTTAAGCTCTAAAACTTTTTCTACATTACTTTCATTTATACCACCTGCTATGATTGTCTTATCATCTATATACTTACCTGCTTTTTCTATAAACTCATCAAAACTAATATTAGAACTCTTACTCTTATCCAACAATATATAAGCTATTTTAGAGAACTTTTCGATTTGAGCTTCAAGATTATCACTCTCATCTACATTTAAAGCCCGAATCAAAAAATACTTGCTGAATTTTTTTAAAAAAGAAACGTCTTCATTGCCATGAAATTGAATCCCATCAAGAGGAAGAATCTCCAAAATACTTCTGATTTCTTCCTCTGAATTGTCAGCAAATACCCCTATTCTCATTATGTTAAGTCTTTTCAAATGAGGAGCCATCCTTGTTAGTTTATCCCGAGATATAAATCTTGGTGACCACGGAACAAAAACCAAACCTATAGCATCTACCTTTTCCATTTCACAATGTAAAGCACTAATTATGTCAGTTATTCCACAGATTTTAACCCACATACTTCAAAAAGCTCCTCTATCTTTTTCTTAGGATTCTGAGAAGTCACAATACTTTCTCCAACAAGAATAGCTCTTACTCCACTTTCATAAAGAATTCTTACCTCTTCCTTATCTTTTATACCACTTGCGCTTATCACCAAAATATCAGAAGGCATGTAAGGCAACAATTTTAAGGTATTATTTATGTCTACTTTAAAGGTTGTGAGATCACGATTATTTATCATAATAATTCTTGGTCTCAAATTAAGCACTTTTTCTAAATCTTTTTCATCATAAACTTCTATTATAGGCTCAACATCAAGTTTTAAACAAAGATTATACAAGGCTTTGAGATCACCTTCGGAAAGTACTCTTGCTATAAGCAAAACTGCATCAGCTCCTAAAATTCTTCCTTCATAGATTTGCTCAGGTATTATGACAAAATCCTTCTGTAATATAGGTTTTTTTGTTATTTTTCTCACCAAAGAAAGATTATTCATACTTGCAGAAAAGGACTCAGCAGTAAGGACAGATATGGCAGATATTTCCTTAGCATCATCATATATCTTGGCCATTTCGGATATGGGGAGAGACAGAAGCTTACCTTTTACAGGAGAGGCAGGTTTCACCTCTCCTATTATATTAAACCTATTTTGATTTAAAATCTTAAAGAAATAATCCTTTTCCTTCTCAGGGAAGGTGGTTGGTATTTTATATATCTTATTGAAAACTACCTTTCTCTTTTCCTCCACGAGCTTATCCAGAATATTCATGCCATCCTCCCCCTTAACGTATCAACAAATTCATAAACCTTTCCTTTCATGATATGATCCTTTACCATATCAAAACCCTCTTTTACACTCTTTACTTTTCCTAAAACCCAAAGGGCAAAAGCACTATTCACTGCCACAATATCAATATGAGACTCCTTGGCCACACCTTTAAAAATATCTTCCAATATCTTTGCATTCTCTTGGGCATCTCCACCCTTAAATTCCTCCTTTTGATATCTCTTTATTCCAATATCTTCTGGAGAAAAGTCAAAATAATCTATCTTCCCATTTTTAAGATAAGCAAAAATCGTCTTTCCCGAAAGAGAAATCTCATCTATTCCATCATCCTTACCATGATAGAAGAGTATATTGTCCTTTTTCAAGATCAAAGAAGCTTCAGCCATATTACGCATGACTTTCTCAGAATATACTCCAAGAATTTGCCCAGACAAATTTGCAGGATTTAACATAGGACCTGCCATATTGAATATGGTTCCAATACCAAGTTCTCTTCTTACCTTCACAGCTTTACCCACCACAGGATGAAAATAAGGAGCAAAAATTATTCCTATACCTTTTTCATCTATATCCCTTGCAATCTCCTCTGGATTATCACTACACTTAAATCCTAAGGCCTCAATTACATCAATACTACCTGCCTTGCTTGACATAGCTCTATTACCGTGCTTTGCTACCCTCACCCCTAAGCTTGCAAGAGTAAAAGCAACAGCTGTAGAGATATTGAAAGTATTAGACTTGTCACCTCCAGTACCACAAACATCCACAGCTGGAGTTCTATTAGGTATTTTCTTTGCCTTTTCATGTAAAACATCTACAAAACCAGCTATTTCTTCTGGATTTTCTCCTTTTAATCTCAATCCTAAAAGAACAGCTCCAAGTTGTGCTTCAGTTATCTCTTCTCTATCAATACTGAGTACTATCTCCTTTGCCTCATCGAAGGTTAAGTGTTTACCTTCAGATATCTTTTTAAGATACTCCTTAACCACTGATGACACCCCCTAATTTTAAAAAGTTTTTTATTATTCTCTTTCCAGAAGTTGTAAATATGGACTCAGGATGAAACTGCAATCCATATACTGGCTTATCTTCATATTGAATTCCCATGATAAGTTTATCCTGAGTCCAAGCTATAACCTTTAGAGAAGGATTTAAGGATTCTACATCTANCACAAGGGAATGATATCTTGTCGCTTCAAAGGGATTCTCTACACCTTCAAAGATAGGATTCTGAGAATAATAGATATAAGATACCTTTCCATGAACAGGAATTGGAGCCCTTATAATCTTAGTACCAAAAGCAGAAGCTATAGCCTGGTGGCCAAGACATATGCCAAGTATAGGTAATTTATCCTTAAACTCTTTTACTACAGGAATACTTATTCCAGCATTTTCAGGTATAGAAGGACCTGGTGATATGATTATTGCTTGAGGTTTTAGTTTATAAATATCCTCAATAGTTATCTTATCATTTCTATAAACTTTTACTTCGCAAAACTCAGCCACATATTGAAACAAATTGTAAGTAAAAGAATCATAATTATCTATTAACAACACCATCTTAAATATCCCCCACAATCCTTATAGCTTCAAAAAGAGCCTTTGCCTTGTTTATGCATTCTTTGTATTCCCTCTCAGGGATAGAGTCGTAAACAATACCAGCCCCTGTTTGTATGAATAAATCCTGACCTTTCAAAAAATAGGTCCTTATAGTTATGCAAGTATCCAAATTACCATTAAAAGAGAAATAACCAACTCCTCCCGCGTATGGTCCCCTACGGTATTTTTCAAGTTCTTCTATTATCTCCATAGCTCTAACCTTGGGAGCCCCAGAAACTGTACCTGCAGGAAAAGAAGCTCTTAAAACTTCAAAAGGATGAATATCTTCCCTAACCTCACAAGTAACTGTACTTACCAAATGCATTACATGAGAATATCTCTCCACATGCATCAAATCTTCACATTTTACAGTCCCAATCTTTGCAACCCTTCCAAGATCATTTCTTGCAAGATCAAGAAGCATAGTATGCTCAGCTCTTTCCTTCTCATCCCCAAGAAGCTCCTTCTCAAGAGCCATATCTTCATCTTCATCTTTACCTCTTCTTCTAGTTCCCGCAATCGGCCTTATCTCTGCTTTTCCAGCCTCCACCTTCACAAGAGCTTCAGGAGATGAGCCTATAAGATATCTGTCCTTAAATTTCAAAAAGAACATATATGGAGAAGGATTTACAAACCTTAAAGCCCTATAGAGAAGATAAGGGTCAGCTTCATACCTGGTGTAAAACCTTTGGGAATAGACTACTTGAAATATCTCTCCTGCCTTAATATACTCTATTGCTTTTCTAACATTTTCTTCATATTCTTCCTGTGAAGTCAAATTTTCTATACGTGTATTAGCTATGTCATTTGCTTTATAGATATTATCCACTGGTTTCTTAAATACATTCTTGATCTCAGAGAGTTTTTCTTCTATCCTTTCTTTTATTTCAGGATCTTCTCTCTCTTCCTCAGGTATGAGAAAAATTACACTTATTCTCCTCTTAAGATGATCAAAAACCACTAAAAAATCTACAAGTTGAAATTCTGCAAGAGGAAAACCTATAGGATCATAGGTTAAATCAGGAAGTTTTTCCCACTGCCTTACTAAATCATAACCAAAGTATCCAACCAAACCTCCAACAAACCTTGGAAGATTCTTCCCATCTTTTACATTTACTACAGGAAATCTACGAGAAAGATAAGTTAAAATATCAAAATCTACATTATTCTCAAAAGTTAATACTTCCTTAGGCTTCCAGCTTATAAAAGAGTATCTACCAATCCTCTCTCCCCCCTCCGCACTTTCCAAAAGAAACAAAAAATCTTCATCTTTTACCTTAAATAACAAACTTGACGGAGTCTCAAAATCTCCCGGAAAATCATAAATTATCGGTACGTATGTTTTGGTTGATAAAACTTTTTCCACAATTGGGACCACCTCCCTTGAGAAAAATTTCAAAAAGCCTATAAATAAAAAACCCTCTCGCCCTTTTAAAAGGGCGAGAGGGTTTACTCTCGCGGTGCCACCTTTCTTGGGCTACAATGCCCATCTCGTTCTCAGGTACGGGAGGTCATCCTCGCCTCCGATACCCTTCGCCTTGATAACGGTGGCTACTCCGGCATAGCTTACTCGGGAAGAATATTATCTTCCCTTTCAGTATGCGGCTCCCAGGCCCATTCACTCCCCGCGCAGATAGCCGGCTTCCACCTCACCCGGCCTCTCTGGATCCCGCTTGGGAGCTACTCCTCCTGTTCACAGCCTTTAATAGATCACTATCTTAAATTGTGGAATAAATTATAATACAAAAAGAAAAATTTTTCAAATTTAAGAGTTTGATGGAATACAAAATCTCTCTATAGTTCTAAGATATATTCAAAGTCCTTCTTCTCAACTGCTATACAGTAAAAGGAAATAGAAAGAATTGTTAACTTTTTAAGGAAAAAAATAGAAGAAGAGAGAAAAGATGGATATTTAGGAGTATATATAAAGTATTCCTCTTTCTTGGCTTTATTTAGATCTTTAAAAAGAAAAATGGACAAAGAAAGAAGAAAAAAGCCCTTTAAGCTAATTAGGAGTTAGTATTGCTTTTTCTTTTCTACTAAATCCTTAATATAAATTGATTTATACTCGTTCTCCAATATATCCATAATAATAATATCATATCTCTCCTGCTATTTGCTTTGCCTCCCTTATTCTACCAACTTCTTTAAATCCTATCTTCTTATAACAATTTATTGCAGGTTTATTGAAAGAAAATACTCTAAGATATACATTATGAAGATTTAACATGTTAAACCCAAAGTCCAAAAGAAGTTGTATTGCTTCCATCCCATATCCCTTTCCCCAATAATCTTTATTACCAATAAATATCCCCAATTCTCCCACTTTATTTATTAAATCCAAATTAACAAAACCAATATTTCCAATTAACTCCTCTCTTTCTAAATCCACAATGGCAAAATTATAATCAGATTTTGAAAGTCTTTCTAGAACTTCTCTCTCCTTTTGCTCTGTATATAAATTTGATGCTATAGTAAGTCCAATAACTACCTCCATATCATTTACCCATCTTGTATATTTCTGGCAATCTTCTATATCAATAGGTGACAAATAACATCTTTTACCTATAAGTTTTTTATAATACATATATTATCCTCCTTTCTTAAGATAATTTGATCTATATATATCATGTTCTTTGGAAATTTAGAAGAAGGGGGAAGTAAATAAAAGGGAGACTTAGCAAAGTAATTTTTTAAGCACTGAGAGGTTAACGGAGAATAAAAGAAATGAAAAAATAAAACCAGAAATATTTTTCAACTATGAGAAAACAATACTTACATCTTTCTTAATGTGAACTAGCCAATATAAAATATTTTTTACGAAAATCTTGTCTTTCCCGTAAAAGTAAAAAATTTTTAATAACTTTATACAGAAATGTTAATATAAGGGGGGAAAGAAAAAAAATCTTTCCCCCTTTTAAAAATATTTACTTTAATTTTGAAAGATCTGCTTTGAATATATATTCTTCATCTCCAATAAGGATAATCTCTACTTTGGCGTCTCTTAATATCTCTGAAGTAGGAAAAACATAAAGATTAGTTGCTTTATAAGCAGGAGAGTAGGGCCATTTGTCAGTAAGTTCTGCCACATCTTTTTTAAGACTTTCGTTCTCTATAGGTTGTACTATTTTTTCTCCAATTTTTATTACACAATGATAATCTTTAGCAAAATCTATTCTATCTCCATAAATTTGCGCTGCTATAAATAATCTTTCCTCATAAAGCTTCAAAGTATTTTCGATATAATCTTTAGTAGGTTCCATATATTTTCTATAATATTCTCTCACATTTATTACTAAGCCTAAATATGGGGTAAATATCACAATGTTTGGCTCATATGGTGATCCATAAAAGAGAATATAATCCCGAACAATTGTGTAAAGATCATTTCTATATCTCTTAGCAGTATCTAAAGCATCTTTAATTTCCTTATCGGATAAGCTCCATGATCTACTGCTTTGGGCTAAAGTTGCTTGTAGTAAGATGAGAAAAATAAAAGATAAAAAAAGAAAAAAAGTTAAAAAACTTCTCTTTTTCAAGGATATCACCTCCCCTAAAATTTCTAAGTAAGATTATAAAAAGGAATAGGGTCAAAATACGTCCCTAAAAGAAACTACTTTTCAACTTCAATTTCTTTCTCTTCAATTACCCCACCACATAATACGTAATCATCTTTGTAGCAGACTAATATTTGACCCGGAGTTATAGCCCACTGGGGTTCTTCAAAAGTTAAATAAATTTCTTCCTCAGAAAGAATCTTTAAAAGAGCAGGCTGAGGCTCCATATTATACCTTATCATTGCCTTGACTTCTAATTCCTTTTCTCTTGGCATTCCCGAAGGATAATTTACATTCTTTGCATATACCTCTCTTGAGAAAATCTTTTCTCTCTCTGCTACAACCACAATCCCTTCTTCTGGGATTATCTTTTTTACATATACTGGTTTTCCCAAAGCCACTCTCAATCCCCTTCTCTGCCCTATAGTAAAAGAAAAAACTCCATCATGATAACCCACTTCTACACCATCTTCTGTAATAATTTTTCCCTTCTTTTCCACGAGATACCCACTCAAAAATTTCCTATAATCTCTATCTGGTAAAAAGCAGATGTCCTGACTTTCTTCCTTGTCAGAAACAAAAAGCCCTATCTCTTCGGCTAATTTCCTAACTTCGTTTTTCGTTAAATCTCCTAAAGGAAACATAGCTCTTTTTAGTTGTTCCTGAGTAAGGTAGGCTAAAAAGTAAGACTGATCTTTTTTGAGATCTCTGGCTCTTTTCAACAAAAATACCTTCTTCTCCTCATCCCAAACCTTCCTTACATAGTGTCCCGTTGCAAGATATTCTGCTCCCAACTCTTGAGCTTTTTTAAGCAAAAGTCCAAATTTTATTATCCTATTGCAAAAAGTACAAGGATTAGGGGTATAACCGCTCTTATAGGAATCTATAAAATATTTTATTATCTGTTCTTCAAATTCTTTCCTAAGATCCACATAAAAATGAGGTATATTAAGATATTTTGCAATTTTCTCAGCATCCTTAATAGAATCAGAATAAGCAATATTCATGGTCAAACCAATAACTTCATACCCTTCTTTTTTAAGTAAGGTATGCAGTAGTAGAACTATCAACACCACCACTCATTCCCACAGCTACCTTAATGGGCATTTTTATACTTTTTTAAGTATGAATTTATAAAAAATTATAGACTTTTTTCAACAAAAAGTCAAACTTAACAAATAAAAATAAGTAAAAATCTGAAATTTTAAAGGTGTATTTATTTTTTATTGACAAAAATCATCTTTCGTTATATCTTTATTTTAAAAACTTTTTTTAAAAATTTTATAAGTGGGGAGAAAAGCGATGAAAATAGGAAGACCTCAATTAATAGATGAAGTTAACAAAGGACAGATTTTAAAGTTATTAAGAGAGGAAGGTCCTATATCAAGAGCGGAAATTGCAAGAAGGTTAGGATTAAGCCGTCCTACGGTATCTACTCATATAAAAGATCTTTTAAAAGAAGGTCTTGTAATCGAGGTAGGAAAAGGAAAAAGTTCTAAAGGCAGAAAAGGAATTCTTTTAAAGTACAATGCAAGACATGGTTACTTTCTTGCAGGAGATATTGAAGGTTCTATTATGCGCTTTGCCTTATCAGATTTGTGTGGAGAGATACTATACGAAAAGGTATTATCTCTTAATGAATTAAGACAAAAAAACATGATGAAACCCGAAAATTTCATTAACATAATGAAGGAATTTCTGAAAGAAAACAATGTGGAAGAAAAAAATTTAAAGATAATTGCCTTAGGAATCGCAGGTATCATAGAAGAAGGAAAATTAATTTTTGCCCCTAACTTGCCTGAATGGAATCATGCTCCTCTTCAAAATTTGGTAAAAGAAGGCTTTCCAGGAACACAGGTGATCTTAGAGAATGATGTAAATATGGGTGTAATGGGAGAGATGTGGAAAGGAGCTGGAAAAGGGCTTAAAAATATTGTTTACTTAAACTTAAGTACTGGAGTTGGGGCAGGCATCGTTATAGATGGAAAACTTTATGAGGGGAGTAATAAATTTGCAGGAGAAGTTGCATATATGGTAGTAGATAATCATCACGAAAACTTCCCAGGAGTAGAATACACTCCTTTAGGTGCCTTAGAATGGGTTGTTTCAGGAGCAAGAATCATCGAAAAAGCAAAATCATTTGATTCCAAGTATACCCTTTTAGAGAGAATATTTGATGATTATGACAAAGTGGACGAGATAAAAGTTTTAATTGACAAGGTAGGAGAATATCTCGGAAAGGCTATAGTAAACATAGTAAGTGTAATTGATCCTGAAGTTATAATAGTAGGTGGCATAGTGGGTAAGTTTTTAAACATCCTTATGAGAAAGATAAAACCAACCATAGAATACTATCTTCCAATTCCTGTTAAAATCATACCTTCAGCCTTATATCCTAAAACAGTAGTTTATGGAGCTATATACAAAGCCTTAGAATTATATCACACAAAACCTGTGATTGTCTGATAATTCTATTAGTATAGAATTTTGATCATATCTTGAAAATAAAGATTCTGTAGATTCTGCATATCCTACAGTAGGCTTATATATGGTTATGCCGTTAACACTAAAAATGCCACTTCTATGTTCATGTCCACATATAACTTTGTTAATTCCATGTTCCAAAATAATCTCTCCGAACTTCTTACTACCAAGATAAGCAGAAAAGAAATTCTTGATAAATAAAATTTCCTCAAAAGGTATAAAATGACTTACAACAATTTCATCTTTGCCTTTTTCTATCTTCAAAAGATGATGTTTAAATTCATCATATATTAAATTACAAACTTCCTCGTTACTAAGTATTTTTCCATTATTACAAAACCTTGCAAGTCCCCAATAAACCTCTCGCCATTTAATTCCCCCATACTCTCCCCTATCAAAATCACTTTTATCATAATAGCTATCTCCAAAAGAATAGTCATACCATCCCATAGTGCCAACAATTACTAAATCATTAAGCTTAATAGGCTCAAAAGGCAAATAGGCAAAACCATATTCTTTACAGAGTTTGGGAAGAATTTTGTAATATTTTTGATCACTGGTAATTTCTCCTTCTTTCCAAATATCATGATTTCCTGGAACAAAAACCTTTACTCCTGAGAAGCTACTAAATACTTCTAAAAATAATTCTACTTCCCAAATTTTGGCAGAAATATCTCCAGCAAAAATAAAGATGTCAGCTTTTTTATTCAATACAACATTTAAAAGAGTTTTTAGCAGTTCTCTCTCTTCAGAAACTTTAAGTCCCTTTTTAATTCTCAAATAATCCAGATGAAGATCGGAAACTGCGAAGATTCTCATCTAACAATTTTTAAAAACCTAAAAAGCATTAATATAAATCCAATTATAGGCTTTATAAGGGAATAGATATAAGAATTTTCGACGATCATTTTTTTGATATCCCATGGGAATAAAATTCAAAATAACACCATAAATTATTATAAGCACAAAACCCCCAACTGCTACCTTAAGAAAAAAACCTGGAAGAGTTAAAAGAAGATAAGCCAACACAAAGGTTAACACAAAACTTGAGATATTAGAGGAAAGATTTATTGGAAGCCTCACATATTTCACATAAATAGGCATAAGCACAGAAGAAAAAGTAAAAGCTATTATCAAAAGCTACAATTAAAGCAAGCCTATTAAAAAATACTTCCTTTATACCCTTTAAAGCAAGCCCCAACACGGTAATTGCACATATAATATCAAATACCATTCCTAAATCACCTCTTCAGAAATTTATTATAACCCTCAAGGCATCCCCTGAAAGTCCTACTTTAATGGCTTCATCTATCTTTTCTATAGAAAATCTATGAGAAACAATCTTTTTTACGTCTATCATTCCCTCCTCAATGAGAGATAAAGCTCTTGAATTAGTAAAGGGATTTACAAAAGATCCCATAATTGTTAATTCCCTAAAATATATATCATAAGGAGAAATGCTAAGTAAATCCTCAGGAGAAGATACACCAAAGATCAAAACTTTTCCACCTCTCCTTACACTACCTAAAACAGTCTTTACTGTTTCCGTCTTTCCTACAGCTTCAATACCCACATCAGCTCCTCTTCCATAAGTATTCTCTTTAACAATCTCTTCCACATTCTCTTTCAAAGGATCTATAACAATATCAGCCCCAAGATCTTTTGCTATCTTTCTCTTCCACTCCACTTTTTCCACTAAGAAAACTTTAGAAGCCCCAGAAAGCTTAGCAAGTTGTAACAATACCAGACCTAAGGCTCCCCCTCCCACAATAAGCACTGTATCTCCTGGCCCGACATTTAACCTTTCAATACCATGAAGAGCACATGCCACAGGCTCCATCATTGCTCCTTCTATTGGAGATATCTTTTCCGAAAAAACATATAATTGCTTGTATGGCACCACACAATATTCTGCAAATCCCCCATTAATATCTACGCCTAAAGCAATAAGATTTTCACAAAGATTTATTTCTCCCCTTTTACAAAAGTAACAATGACCGCATGTTATATTGGGATCAACAGCAACCAAATCTCCTACTTTTATTCCTTTTACATCCTTTCCTATTTCCACTACCCTTCCTGAAAACTCATGTCCTCTTATTACCCCATCTTTACCCTGGGCTTTACCAGAAAACACATGAAGATCAGTACCACATATACCTGAAGCAAGAACTTTTATGATAACTTCATCTTCTTTTTTAATAACAGGATTAGGTAATTCTTCTAAAGATATCTTTCCACCTCTCCAAACAGCAGCTATCATCTTGTGATCCCCCAAAATTTTTATTATTGAATATATTTTACAATTTAAATATGATGTAGTAAAATTTGAAATTGTAAAAAATATTTACTTTTTTAGTTCACCTGTACCAATATTCAATCTAAAGTTTTCTATGAAATAAGGAGGGATAAAAAAATGAAGTACAGAAAAATGGGAAAACTTGACGTAACCGTTTCCGTACTTGGATTTGGTGCAATGAGACTTCCCACATTAGGAACAGAGTCCCAAATTGATGAGCCTAAAGCCATTGAAATGATAAGATATGCTATTGATCATGGAGTAAACTATGTAGATACAGCTTATGGTTATCATGGGGGACAAAGCGAGATTGTAGTTGGAAAGGCATTAAAAGATGGCTACAGAGATAAAACTTACCTGGCCACAAAACTTCCTGTATGGCTTGTAAAACAAAAAAGAAGATATGGATAGGCTATTAAATGAACAACTCAAAAAACTAGATACTGATCATATAGATTTCTATCTCCTCCATGCTCTAAACAAAGATAGCTGGCAAAAGATATATAATCTTGGAGCCATCGAATGGGGAGAAAAGATGAAAGAAAAAGGCCTTATCAGATATTTTGGTTTTTCTTTCCATGATGACTTGGAAACCTTCAAAAAAATAATTGATGCCCATGACTGGGATTTCTGCCAGATCCAATATAACTACATGGATATAGATTACCAGGCAGGAAGAGAAGGCTTAGAATATGCAAGTAAAAAGGGAATAGGAGTCGTGGTGATGGAACCTTTAAGAGGAGGTAGACTTGCAAGGCCCCCAAAGGACGTAATGGAGCTTATAGAAAAATATCCTGTAAAAAGATCTCCTGTAGAATGGGCCTTACTTTGGGTTTGGAATCACAAAGAAGTTTCTCTTGCACTTTCTGGAATGAGTACTTTAGAGCAAGTTAAGGAAAACTTAGAAATTGCAGATAAAGCAGAAGTAAATATCTTATCTAAAGAAGACCTTGAACTGATAGAAAAACTAAGACTTGCCTTCTTAGGAAGAAAGGCCATAGATTGTACCCAATGCAGATATTGTATGCCTTGTCCCTATGGAGTAGATATACCAAGAAACTTTTATATTTATAATGAAGGTATAAGATATGACGACTGGGGTGCACCAAGATGGGAATATAATTATGCTATGAAGCCTGAAGAAAGAGCTGGAAACTGTAAAAAGTGTGGAGAATGTGAGACTAAATGTCCTCAAGGTCTTGCCATAAGAGACCTCTTAGAGATGGTTCATAACACCTTATCCCGTTAAAAATTTATAAGAGGGGAGATAAAATCTCCCCTCTTATTTGATAAATGCTGATGGACATATATCATTTAAAATACACTCATCACATTTGGGATTCTTAGCCTTACATACATTTCTTCCATGATGAATTAAAAGATAAGAAAAATTTGCCCATTCTTCCCTCGGCACGATCTTCATCAAGTCTTGTTCTAATTTATCCCTATTTTTTTCCTTACTTAAATTAAATCTTTTAGAAAGCCTATCTACATGAGTATCTACCACTATACCCTCATTCTTACCATACCCTGCAGAAAGAACAACATTTGCAGTTTTTCTAGCAACTCCTGGAAGCTTCAAAAGTTCTTCCATAGTATCGGGCACCTTACCACCGTATTTCTCAAGAATTATTTGGGCACAAGCCCTAATATTTTTAGCCTTTGTTCTGTAGTAATTAATAGACTTAATATCTTGCTCCAACTCTTCCAAAGGAACCTTTAAATAATCCTCAGGCGTTTTATATTTTTTAAAGAGCTTCTCTGTAACCATATTTACCCTCTCATCAGTAGTCTGTGCCGAAAGTATGGTAGCTACGAGAAGCTCCCATGGATTGGAAAAATTTAGTGCAATCTTAGGTTCATAAAGAGTTCTTAGTCTTTTTAAAACCTCTATTATAAATTCTTTCTTATCCATAATAACACCTCCATAAATTAAACTACTAAAGTTTAACACACCCATAGTATAATCAAAGTATACTTTTAAAGAAGAAAGGAGGCTCCATGGTGGAAATTAAAGAAGTTCTGAAAAATCTATCAAATCTTGACGGCCCCTCAGGATACGAACAACCAGTCTTGGAATATATTGAAAATGTGGCAAAAAAAATAGCTAATGTAGAGATAAATATAGACAAACACGGCAATCTCATAGTAAGAAGACCAGGTAAAGGTAAAAGAATAGCTCTTTTCGCCCACACCGACGAAATCGCTTTTGTAATAACAAAAAAGGAATTCGGAAATTATTTTCGCATTCATACCTTTGGTGGAGTAGATCCTAAAGTAGTAATATCTCAAAGATTAAGAATTCACACTAAAGAAGGCATTTCTTACGGAGTGGTTGGCATGTTAGAACCCCATCTACAGACCGAAGAAATAAGACAAAAAAATATTACTTTTGATGATCTTTTCATAGATATAGTAGAAAAAGCAGATAAAGTTCAAATAGGAGATCTCGCTACCTTTGACTCGGAAGCTTTTGAATTAAATGAAAAATATATTGCAGGAAAAGCTTTGGACAATAGAGCAAGTTGTACAGCTCTTCTTTATACCCTTGAATTATTAAACCAGTTTATAGTGAGTGGAGATATTTATTTTGTCTTTTCTGTAAGAGAAGAGGATGGAGTATCTGGAGCCATAAACGCTTCCTATCAAATAAACCCTGATCTTGCCATAGTCTTAGATGTAACCCATGGAGATATTCAAAGACCTTCTTATCCTAAAATCGAAACAGGAAAAGGACCAGTATTAGACATAGGACCAATGATAGATTATGACTATTTCAATAAAATCAAAAATTTGGCTGAAAAACTTTCAGTAAACTACCAAATAGAGCCCAATGGCAATCATAGCAGTACTGATACAGATAGTATACAAATAGCAAGAGAAGGAATTTCCACCTTACTTATCTCAATTCCCTTAAGATATATGCACACCCCATACGAGGTGGTAAATATAAAAGACATCGAAGAGACAGCAAGACTTTTAAGCTTTTTCCTTGCAAGAGGAGGTGAATGAAATTGTTTTTAAAGGAGCTATCAGATATACCGGGAGTTTCTGGCTTTGAAGGAAAGGTAAGAGAATTTATTAAAGAGAAGATAAAAGACAAAGTAGACCAGATTGAAGTAGACAAATTAGGAAACCTTATAGACCTTTAAAAAAGGCAAAGTAAACAAAAAACTCATGATTTCAGCTCATATGGATGAGGTTGGTTTTATAGTAAGCAACATAGAAGAAGATGGAAAACTAAGTATACTACCATTAGGATCTATTGACCCTAGGGTAGTGTTAGGTAAAAAAGTAGTTGTAGGAGAAAAACAAATATTAGGAGTTATAGGTTCAAAACCTATTCATCTTATGGAAGGATATGAAAAGGTATCTTTTGAAAACATCAAAGTAGATATTGGAACCACAAAAAAACAAGAAGCTGAGGCAAAAGTAAAAATAGGAGACTTTGTTAGCTTTGCACCCAATGCTATGGTACATGGAGAATGGATATCTGGAAAGGCTTTAGATGATAGAGGGGGATGTTCCCTATTGATAGACTTAATACTTGAAGATTTAGATTTATACTACGACACCTTCTTCGCTTTTGTGATCCAAGAGGAGACAGGATTAAGAGGATCTGGACCCTGTGCTTTCAAGATAAAACCTGACCTCGCAATTGTGATAGAAACAACCACCTCTGGAGATAATCCTGAGTTTCCAGAAGCCAGAAGATCTTCAGAGTTAGGCAAAGGTCCAGTTATCACGCCTGCTCACAGAGGCTATGTAAATGACGAAAGGTCTTTTTAATTTTGCCGTAAAAGTAGCCGAAGAAAATAAAATTCCTTACCAGATAAAGAGGAGAACTGCAGGAGGCACTGATGCTGCAAGAATTGCCATAACAACAGGTACCCCTTCCTTGGTTATTTCTATTCCATCAAGATATATTCATTCCCCTATATGTGTGTTAAATATCAACGACTATCGGAATACTTTTAAGCTTCTTTCTTTAATACTCATAAAGGAGGTCTTATAGAATGAAAGAGCTTATCAAAAAGTTAACGGAAATCAAATCTCCCAGTGGTAGAGAGGATAACATAAGAAATGCAATCCTGGAAGAATTAAAAGGATATATTGACGGGTATGAGATAGACAAACTTGGAAATCTAATCGTTTAGGAAAAAAGGTAAAAAGGATGGGAAAATACTCCTTGATGCCCACATGGATGAAATTGGTGTTCTTGCAACTTATATTGATGAAAAAGGATTTATTAGAATAGAACCTATTGGAGGAGTTTCTCCTTATAATTTATTAGGAAGCAGTATAGCTTTTCCTCAGGCAGAAGGATTTGTAGGAGTAGAAGGAGAAACTTCAGAAGAGCTCTACAAAAAACATTAAAAATCTTGATTTTGATAAGATATTTGTAGACATTGGAGCTAAAAGCAGAGAGGAAGCTGAAAGGCTTGTTCCTCCTGGAACCTTTGGCGTATATTCTGCAAATTTCAAAGATCTGGGAGAAAGATTGGTCTCAAAAGCTATGGATGATAGAATAGGATGCGCCATAATAATTGAAGTTTTTAAAAGATCAAACCCTTATTACACTCTCTACGGTACTTTCTCCATTCAAGAAGAAATTGGACTTGTAGGAGCAAGCGTAGTTGCCTTTGACATAAAACCTGATCTTGCTATAGCCATTGATGTAACTGCCCATTCTGACACTCCTAAAGGCCCAAAGAGAATGTCCCTTGAGCTAGGGAAGGGACCTGCTATCAAAATAAAAGATAGTGCTTCTATTAGTGATAGAAGAATAGTGGAAAAACTCAAAAATATAGCAGAAAAAAATGGTATACCCTATCAAATTGAAATTCTACTTCGTGGAGGTACCAACGCTGCTGCACTCCAAAGAACAGGAGAAGGTATTCCAGCTGGAACTCTCTCCATACCTACAAGATATGTGCATTCCCCCCATGAAATGATTGATATAAATGACGTGGAAAATGCAATTAGAATTCTTAAAATATTAGTAGAGAGTGATAAAAGTCTCTTATAATTAAAAACAAGGGAGGACATTTTATCAAATGTCCTCCCTATTATTAACAAAATGACAAATTGATAATAAAATATTAAATATGAATGTGGGGAAGAGGATAAGAGAAACCAGAAAAAAACGTAATATGAAATTAGAAGATCTGGCAGAAAAAACAGGTCTTTCCTTATCCTACATCTCCTTAATCGAAAGAGGTCTTAAGAATCCCTCTTTAAAAGCTTTAGAAAGAATAGCAAAAGCCTTTAATCTTCCTACTTCATACTTCTTCTCCGAAGATAATGATGAAACCATAGAGACTTTTCTAAGGACAAAGACCTCCTTAGATGAAGATGAGAGAAGAATGATAATTCAACTTATTAAATCCTTGGAGAGTAAAAAAGGTGTACGAAGAACTGATTAAAGATCTATTATCCCTTTTTTATATAAAAAAACCCCCCATAAAACCTGAAATTATTGCTTATGGATTAGGGGTAGAAGTACACTTCCAAGAACTACCCTCACAAATTTCTGGTATATTGTATAACCATAATGATCACCCTATGATACTCATCAATAAAAGAGATAATCCTTTAAGACAAAGATTCACTATTGCCCACGAACTTGGCCACTTTTTACTTCACCATTCAAATACACAAATTTATTTTGATTATCCAATAAGTAAAAACCCTAAGCTTGAAAAAGAAGCTAACACTTTTGCCGCCTCCCCTGCTTCTTCCTGATTTCTTCCTTAAGAGATATTTAAACCTACCCTATCAGAAGATATCAAGTATTTTTCAGGTTTCTCAAAAAAGTAATTGAGATAAGATTAAAGGATTTTAAAACAATTTAAGACTGTTTTAAAAATATCCTTGACAAATTAAAAAACTCTTTTTTAAAATATTATTAAAACTAACACGTGTAATTTTTATAAATTAAAATTAACACGTGTTTAGGAGGTGATAAGAGCAGCAAATATACAGAAAATTAATAACTAATTCAAGTTAATTTCTGTCCCTAAAATTCTTAAAATTAAAGGGGGTATTAAAAATAGAAAAAAGTATTGTTACTAAGTTTGATCCTCATCTTTATAGTTTCTTTTGCCTACGCTCAAGAAGTTACACTTTACGGCTACAGCGAAATTGGAGTCCACAGCGAGTTCTTAAAAGACTCAAATGGAAACTACTCTAACACGTTAGGTCCAGTAAATTTAGATTATTGGAACACCTATTTTAAAGTAAAAGCAGAACCTTCAAGCTTCTTAGAAAGTTATTTTGAACTTCATTTATATCCCAATTATAGCGATCTTTTTGGTCCTGGAATTGTGGAGGTACAAAAGGCACATCTCACTGCTAAAAGCTCCCTTCTAAACTTAAGAGTATATTACAAGGAAGATGCAACTCCTTTTGATGATCCATTGCTTTTGAATAAGCCTGGTGATCTTCCTGGATCTTCATGGATATGGGGAAATGGAATTGAAGTTTCTGGAAAAGTATTTGATACAAACTTCTTAGCAGGTATTAATTCGTCAGATCAAATCTCTTACTTAAGATTAAAAAGAGCATTTCAAAACCTAACTCTTGGATTTACAGCAATGGGTACTAATTGGGGTACTGCTAACCAAGGAAAGAGTTTATTCGGAGTAGATGTAACTGGAAAATTAGCCAATGTAGACGTAAAAGCAGAAGGAATATACGGCAAGTGCTTCTGGGGTACTGGCTCTGAAGGTGGAATGGTCCTATATGGTGACTTTTCAACTCAGCTAACACCTGTTGTAAAAATTTACGGCACAGCCAAAAAAGTTGATGGAGGTTACATCCATCAATTTAACTGGTTCAAAACTGATCAAACTCAACTTATTCCTGGAGAAGATGGATCTTATGGTACATACTTTAAGTTTGGTTCTGTAATTACCCCACTTTCCAATTTGTCCTTTGAACCAATTGTAGAACTAATAAATAGAGAAAATATAAACCAAAAAACTACTAATCTAAAAGGTATAGTAACATATGTAGTAAATAAGAATCTAACTGTTAAGGGAACAGTGGCCAATTCAACAGTAGATAGTAATAGTTCCACTAACATTACTCTTGAAACAACCTTTGTACCTTTACAAAATCTCTCAATTTATGGAAAGTTATATCAACCAATCGGAGGAAATACAGAAATTTATGGAAATCTTTCAACCACCTTCAATAAATTAAATGTCTACTTAGCTGGGGATTATTCAGCAAGCAAATCATACCTGTACTTAAACGCTCTCTATAACTTAGCTAAGAATGTAAATCTTAGAGCAATATCTCAACTTCTTAAAGATAGTAGCACAACTCATAATACCTACTATCTAGCTCTTGAACTTAACAATGCTTCTCTCTACTTTGGTAATGCTCCATCAGAAGAAGGTTCTGTAACCGACTTTGTAAAACAAATAGGAGCAAAAATTTCTTTTGATTTCTAAAAAATTAAAAGGGGGGAGGAATTCTCCCCCCTTAAAAAGATTCAAGGAGGGTTATAAAATGAAAAAATTATTAATCTTAATTTCCTTAATACTTCTTTCCACTATTGTTTTTGCCGAACCTGTAAAATATCCTCTTATATTCAACGATCCTGTAAACGATGATAAGGGGCCTGGAACATACACCTATCCTACGGACCAGGTTTTCAAACCTGGTACTTTTGATATGACAAAAGTAGTGATAGATGCCGATAATGACAATGTATATTTCAAAATCTCCTTTAGAGTACCCATAGAGAATCCATGGGGAAGTCCTTTAGGAATTTCCTTACAAACAATCCATATATATATCGATAAGGATCATAAAAAAGATTCGGGATTCAGGGATTTTATTCCAGGGGTAAGAGCCCAAACCACACCAGAAAGTGCATGGGATTTAGCTATACTCGTAGAAGGATGGCCTACAGAGCTAAAAAGTTCTGTAAAAAATGCAGCTCCTGAAATGTATAAGTATTGTGTTTTCCCCTCTAAAGGAGTAACTGTCGATGGCAATACCATAACCATACCTGTACCTAAGAAGACCCTTGGTGATNACTTCCAAAAAGATTGGGGTTTTCAAGTTTTCATCATGGGCCAAGAGGGATTCCCAACCCAGGACCCTGTGTCTTGTAGGATCAGAGAGGTAATATCTACAGCTCAACAATGGAGATTTGGCGGTGGCGATGACTTTTATGGAGATCCTAACATTATAGACCTATTAGATTACGAGGGTATAAATCAATTTAAAATTTTAAGTAAATATAAGAGTGATGCTAAATTTGAGAAGAATGAGTATGCTCAAATACCATTTATCTATGTAAAGTAGAGGTGGGACCTCATGAAGAGTATGAAGAAGATCTTAATATTTTCTCTTCTTTTCCTAATAACTTCTCTAATCTCCTTAAGTTTTTCTCAAGACATACCTATAAATGTCTACAATCCTAAGGTACAAAAAGTCGCAAAACCACTATATTTAGCCATCATATGGCACAACCACCAACCCCCATATTATGATCCCGAACAAAATCTAAATATTCTTCCTTGGGTAAGAATGCATGCCATAAAAGACTACTACGACATGGCCTACATTTTAAAAAATTACCCACAAGTAAAGGCTAATTTCAATATGGTACCTTCCCTACTATATCAATTAGAACTATATACAAAAAAGGGTATAAAAGATAAGTATCTACTTCTTACAGAGAAACCTGCTGATCAGCTTACTTTAGAAGATAAGGAATTTATACTGAGAAGATTCTTTGACGTTAACTGGGATAGAATAATTAAGAGATTCCCTAGATATTGGGAACTTTTGAATAAGAGAGGTCAGTCTATAGATGATACAGTAATAGCAAAAGCAATTCAAAGCTTTACTACTCAGGACTTTAGAGATTTACAAGTATGGTTCAATCTAGCATGGTTTGACCCTGATTTCCAAAAGTATGATAAGGATCTTTCAAGACTTATAGAAAAAGGCAGAGATTTTACAGAAGAAGATAAGAAAATAGTTATAAATAAACAATATGAAATAATGTCAAAGATTATCCCACTATATGCAGAATTACAGAAAAACAAACAAATAGAAGTAACTACCACACCCTTCTTCCATCCTATAATGCCCCTATTAGTAGATATAAAATCTGCTAAGATTGCAGTACAAGACATAGCCTTACCTAACGCTACAATAAATTATGCCGATGATGCATCTTCCCAGCTTTCTATGGCTGTAAATTACTACAAAAAGTTCTTCAGGAGCAATCCCAAGGGTCTCTGGCCTTCAGAGGGATCAGTAAGCCAAGATATTATACCTATAGTAAGTAGTGCTGGATTTATGTGGATGGCAAGCGATGAAGATGTACTTGCTAAATCTCTTAATACTCCTATTGTCAGAGACTCTAGAGGTAATGTAGTAAATACTGATATCCTTTACCAACCATATGTAGTAGAGGAACAAGGACAAAAAAGTATACATGGTATTTAGAGACAAAAATCTCTCGGATAAAATCGGTTTTGTTTATAGCGGAATGAAAGGAGAAAACGCAGCTAAAGATTTTGTTAATCGATTAGAAAGTATCTATGAAAAAGTAAAAGACGATAATAAACCATATCTTGTGACGGTAATTCTCGATGGTGAGAATTGTTGGGAATATTACGAAAATGATGGAAAAGAATTTCTCCACACCCTATATAAATTACTTACTGATAGTCCATACATTGAAACTGTAAGATTAACAGATTATTTAAACAAGTTCCCTCCAATTAAAAAGATAGAAAAACTCCATGCAGGATCATGGATTGATGGAACCTTCCTCACCTGGGTAGGAGAGCAAGAAGAAAACAAAGCATGGGAACTTTTAGACAAGGCAAGAACAGAATTAATATACGAAACCTTAAAACAGAGAAAAACCTTCTCTCCTGTATTAAATCCAGATTCTTTAAAAAACAATATTGAAAAAGCATGGTTTGAACTATATGCAGCAGAAGGTAGCGACTGGTTCTGGTGGTATGGAGATGATCAAGATTCTACAAATGATCTTGCCTTTGACGAACTCTTTAGAAAACATCTTATAAATGTCTACAAATTAATCGGCAAAGACATCCCCCAAGAACTTTTCCTCCCAATAGTAAAAATAGGTGAAGAAAGACCATTACAAAATATACAAGCAAAATTCACACCTAATATTGATGGCTTAATTAATCCAGAAGATGAGTGGAAAAATGCTGCTATTTATCTTGCCAAAAAAGGAACAGGACTTTCCGTAAAACCTGCAGACTTTATAGAGAAATTGTATCTAGGATTAGATAATGACAATGTATACTTCTTAGTAGAATCAAAGACTAATTTCAAAGATTATTTTGGAAAACCTTACTACCTTGCCATATACTTCTCCAATCCTAATCAAAAGGAATATAACCTATATCCTAGAAATGGAAACAAAACCTTAGGATACGGAATAGCATATGAAGTCCTAATTGACTTCTCTAAAATTAATTCTACAGGAGAAATAGAGGCCATTCTAAATCAAGCCTTAAGCAACAACTCCTGGAAACAACAATCTACATTAAAAGCAGGGATTTCTGAAAAGTATGTGGAAATAGGCGTACCTTTTAAAGAACTCAAAGTTCAAGGGAGAAACCAAATAGCAATCAATGTAGTATTTGGAAAAGAAGAACCAGAAGATGTAATTCCATACTATGCACCTATATATCTAACTGTGCCTGAGAAAAAATTAGATATTACATATTTCTCTATTGATGATCCAGTAGGAGATGATTATGGATGGGGCAAGGTTGTTTATCCAACAGCTCCTGTGTTTAAACCTGGAGTTTTTGACATAATCCATGTAGAAATGGGTAAAAGCAAGGACGATATTGTATTCAAAGTTAAAATTAGAGGAGATTTAGAAAATCCATGGGGATCTCCTACAGGAGTATCAGTTCAAACCATAGACATATACATAAACGACGGTAAAGAAGGACCGTATTATTATCAAGCATTACCAGGAAGGCAAGCCAATATCCCAGAAGGATGGAATAAAGCAATATGGGCTGAAGGTTGGATTCAAGAATTAGTAGTTCCAGCGTTGGATGAAAAAGGGAAAGTACAATTAAAAGAAATAAAAGGAGTTGTTCAATTAACTGCAGATCCCACAGAAAGAACCATAATAATATCAGTGCCTGAAAAATATTTAGGTCCTGTAACTCCAGAGTGGAAAATTCTTGTAATATTATGTGGACAAGAAGGATACCCCAGATCTGGAAGTTGGAGAGTAAGAGAGGTAGAAGAAGAAGCAAAACAATGGAGATTTGGTGGTGGAGACGACTTTTATGGAGATCCCAATATTATAGATATGATAGTTCCCCCCGGAATAAAACAAGAAGATATATTGTCTAAATGGGTAAGTAGTGAAGATGAAGAAGAAAATGTTTATGTAGAACTCCCCTTGATCCCCCTTAGGATCCTTATAAACCAATAAAAGCCTCCGAATGAAGGAGAGGGGTTTTCCTTCCCTCTCCTTCATTTTTTTAATCCTTAGACAAAACTTTTTATAATCCTTGTTTACAAAAAAAACAATTAGCTATAAAATTATTTATTGTTATGAATAAACCACTATTCAGACATATTAAAAAGTTATTGTTGCAGTATAAATGGAAATATATCACAGGAGCTTTTTTCCTACTCCTTACTGATATCTTCCAACTTATATCTCCCAAATTAATCGGTTGGGGTGTAGATTATCTTAACAAAGGAACCTTAACCTTTAAGAGTTTACTGTTAGTATTTATTGCCTTATTACTTTTAACAATACTAACTGCCATATTTTCGTTTTTTCTTGGTAGAATGCAAATTCTTGCCACAGCAAGAAGATTAGAAGCTCAAATTCGAGAAAAGTATTTTACTCATTTACAAACTCTTTCTCTAAACTTTTTTAATTACAAAAAAACAGGGGAACTAATGGCTCTTGCCACAAATGACTTAGGAGCTGTAAGAGAAATGTTTGCTTTTGGAATAGTCATGCTATTAGATACAATCTTTCTTGGAACTCTTTCTATCTTCTTTTTACTAAGTATAAGTCCCAAGCTCACCCTTTATATTGCTATTCCCCTTCCCCTAATTACGTTAACAATAACTTTCTTTGGAAAAATAACCCATAGAAGGTTTAAACTTGTACAAGATAGTTTTGCAAAATTAACTGACAAAGCAGAAGAGACCATAGCTGGAATAAGAGTAGTCAAAGCTTACGTACAAGAAGAAGCAGAACTTAAAAAATTTGTAGAAAGAGCCCAAGATTTATTAAATAAAAATATTAACTTAGTTAAGGCATGGGGATTTATGTTTCCAACCATTGAACTATTAGCAGGATTCTCTGTTTTATTTGTCTTTTTATTTGGAGGCTTAGAAGTAATAAGAGGAAATATAAGCCTTGGTGACTTCATTGCTTTTAACTCATATTTAGGTCTCCTTATCTGGCCTATGAATGCCCTTGGATGGGTAGTCAATAATTTCCAAAGAGGTAAGGCATCTCTTGAGAGAATAAATGAGGTACTCGATGAGGTTCCTGATATAAAAGATTCTCCTAATTCTATAAAGAGAGAAAGATTAGAAGGTTATATAACTTTTAAGAATGTATATTTTAAATACCCAAAAAGTACAAAATGGGTTCTTAAAGACATATCCCTTGAGGTTAAACCAGGGAAATTCTTAGGAATAACAGGTCCTGTTGGCTCGGGAAAAACAAGTCTCGTAAGCCTTATACCTAGACTATTTGATATCCAAAAAGGAGAAATTCTCATTGATGATATCCCAATTAAAAATTTATCCCTATACTATCTCAGAAAAAATATAGGATTTGTCCCCCAAGATAGCTTTTTGTTCTCTGATACTATTGCCAACAACATAAGGTTTGCAAAGCCAGACCTAAGTGATGAAGAAATATACAAGCTCATCAAACTTGTAGCCTTAGAAGAAGACCTAAAAGAATTTCCCGATGGCATAAATACTATTGTAGGAGAAAGAGGAGTAACCCTCTCTGGAGGTCAAAAACAAAGAATTGCTATTGCAAGAGCTTTAGCCATAAATCCTCCTATCCTCATCTTAGATGATGCATTGTCTGCAGTAGACTCAAAAACTGAGAAACAAATTCTTGAAAATCTCTTAGAATTAAGACAAGATAAAGCCTTAATAATAATTGCTCAGAGACTTTCAGTAATTCAAGAAGCAGATGAGATCATTGTGTTAAAAGATGGAAAAATCATAGAAAGAGGAGACCACAATAAGTTAATGAGGCTTAGAGGATTTTATGCCGAATTATTTGAACAGCAAAAAATAGAATCAGAGTTAGAGAGGGAGGAAGATGAATTATTATCCTGAAGAGGAAATATTAGGAAAAGCTTATGATTCAAGAATAATGCGAAGATTACTAAAATATGCAAAACCTTATCTGCGCTATCTTATTCTTGCTCTTGTGCTCATTATCCTTATAACCTTATTAAAACTTGTAAATCCTTATATAATTAAAAACTCTATAGACAAAAGTATAAACCCTATAAAAACCCTTTCCATAAATGGTAAGGAAATAAGAGTCTATTATATAGATGAGAAGATCCCCATATACATTCTACAAAGATATAATGGGATAATAAAAAACTTTGAAGGCAAAAAATACATATTACTTGAAGATTTAAATAAATTAAGCTTAAAAGATAGGACTATCGTAAGATTTAAAGATATCAATAATCTTAAAAAATCGGCATTAAATTATTTCTTAATCTTAATTCTTATCTTTATATTAACATATGCCCAAGTTTATATATTAAACCTTACCTCGCAAAAAATTATTTTCGATATGCGCAAAGAACTCTTTGAACACATACTCAAACTTCCCTTAAGTTTTTTTGACAAAAATCCAGTAGGAAGACTTGTCACCCGAGTTACTAACGACATCGAAACTCTTCAACAAATGTATAACTCAGTAATCACAAGTTTTGTGGTAGACATATTCTTAATTTTAGGACTTTCAATAGTAATGCTCATAATAAACTGGAAACTAGCTTTGATATGTATTGTCTCACTCCCTATAGTGGGATATATAAGTTTCATATTTAGAAAATATGCAAGGGAAGCTTACCGTAATTTTAGAATAAGACTTGCAAGACTAAACGCCTATTTAGCAGAGCATATAAACGGAGTAAGAGTAACCCAAGTCTTTGCAAGAGAAAAAGAAAACGAAAAAGAATTCAAAGAGATAAATAATAAATTATTAGAAGCACAACTAAGAAATGTTTTCGTAAATGCAATTTTCAGACCAGCAGTGAGTGCTCTGGGTAGTATTGTTTCTGCCTTTTTAATATTCTTTGGTGGATGGCAAATTATGAATAATCAAATGTCCTTTGGAACTATATTTCTCTTCTTATCTTATCTTGGTAGCTTTTTCCAGCCCATACAGGATTTAGCAGAAAAATATGATATATTACAGGATGCTATGGCATCTGCAGAAAGAATCTTCCTTTTAAGAGATGAAAAAATAACTATAGACTCTCCTCCAAATCCTATCAGATTAAACAACCTAAGGGGAGAAATAGAATTTAAAAATGTGTGGTTTGCCTATGATAAAGAATGGGTCTTGAAAGACCTATCTTTCAAGATAGAGCCAGGAGAAAAAGTAGCCTTTGTAGGAGCCACAGGTGCAGGAAAAACCTCTATAATCAACCTTATTACAAGATTCTACGATGTACAAAAGGGAGAGATTCTAATAGATGGTATAAACATAAAGGATATTGACTTACGTGACCTAAGAAGACAAATAAGTGTTGTATTACAAGATGTACACTTATTCGCAACCACCATCTTAGAAAATATTAGGCTTAATAGAGATGACATCCCGAAAGAAAAAGTAATAGAAGCAGCAAAATTAGTAAATGCTGATAAATTTATAAGAGAACTTCCTCAAGGTTACTACACACCTGTACAAGAAAGAGGTGCAACCCTTTCTGCTGGACAACGTCAGCTTATTGCTTTTGCAAGAGCCCTTGTCTTTGACCCTAAAATCCTCATCCTAGACGAAGCCACCGCTAATATAGATACTCAAACAGAAAAACTCATACAGGATGCCATTGAGAAAGTAATTCAAGGTAGAACAAGTATCATAATTGCTCATAGGCTCTCCACAATCAAAAAAGTAGACACCATATATGTAATGCATAAGGGAAGAATTGTAGAAAAAGGAAACCATCAAGAACTCATAAAAAGGAAGAGGCATATATTACCATCTTTACAAATTACAAAGTTTAAATTATGCTAACAAGTAGAAACTTAGGAGAATATTTAAAAANNGAAAAAGATTATCATAGGCAGTATAGCTTTACTAACTATAGGAAATATTCTTTCTCAAAACTTCAACGTTGTACCTATAAAATCTATAGTTATAGGTACTGAAGCACTTAATTACTTTTTTACTTATAATAATTTTCTATTTTATGCCTTTCAAGACCAAATTACTCTTTTGGATCTTAATAGTTTCAAAGAAACAAAACTAAAAGTTAAGTCTTCAAAAGCTCAAAACTTCAACACTTATATTGTTAAACTTAAAATACTATCCAACGGCGATATAGCAGTATTAAACAATGAACCTTATATAATCTTATGGAATCCCCTTAAGAATAACAAAATAGAACTTCCTTTTAACATAGAATACAATAGAAAAGATAAAAACAATTTCTTAATTTCCCAGACCGAAATTATTGAAGACTTAGAAATATCTAATACCGTAAAATTCATTTTTGTTAAAAACCATATAAGCCGATTATTTTTAAATTTTATCCCTATCGAAGATTATTATGAATACAAAATTCTATCTTATCCGGATTTAAAAGAGATCATTAGTTGGAGTTCTAAGGAAATAAATTTTGATAATATATTCTTCTCTCCAGATGACAATTTCGTAATACTTAGAAATGTAACTTATCCTCAAGAGCTCAATAAATCTTATGGACTAAAAGTTTATGATTTAAACAAGCAAAAAGAATATAATCTTCTTCTAAATACAACAGTCATTGACTTTGACATAGCTCAAAATAGCAAATTAATCGCCATCTCCACAGAAGAATCTGGCACTAAGATATTTGATTTGAGAACTTTAAACGAAATTTTTAAAGCCCCAATTTCGGGATACGTAAGATTTAGTCCTCTTGAAAACTTGCTAATATTAGAAGGAAATAATACCATAAATATTTTTGACGTTAAAAGTAGTAATCTAATAGAAACTTATTTGGGTTCTAATCCTTCTCTTTCACCATCTCAAACCTATCTTGCTTATGCTATAAGCAAGAACTTCGCTTCTCTTTCAAAAGAAATTAATATTGTAAACAGATATACCAAAACCCAAAATAAAATTAACTTCAAAGAAGAATACTTTGTAGAAGACATTCAGTTTTCAAGAGATGAAAACTTCCTAATAACAATGCTTTCTGGAAAAGACGGATACAAGATAGAAATCTTTAAAAAAACCTCTCCTTAGTATTCTTGTAATAATTTCAACATCTCTCTATCAAGTTTATGTCCATACCAATCTTCATAGTCCACATCTTCCCTATCTGAATCAAGAATTCCAAAAGGTCCTTTAAAATTCCATAATGCAAAACCTATATCCCTTTCTTTTAAAATTTCAAGAAGATCTCTAAGCCATGCAAGCACTACCTTGTGAGGTGTAAACTTATATGCTCCTGCCTCACCACAATGAACACCTATCCCCATACTTATTAACTTTGCCCATTCATCGTAATGTCCTTCAAGTCTCGCCCTATCCCATATCTCTCCATAATGCCAAGCACCTGGCCATTTAGGCTCTGGCCAATTCTCTCCTCCCACCCAATTTGCCTTATAATGAGTAAGTCCCATAGGAAGATAACCCCTACAACTCTAAACCACATTGAGATCTGATAGCTCTGGCAAAGGTACATTACCATAAGAAATTCCGTCTATAATAATCAATCTTTCTGAATCAATTTTTCTTATATATTCCACTGTATACCTTATAACTCTGTTATGATCGTCTCTTGTCATAACTTCGGGAGAAGGGTGTAAAGGTTCATTAACTAAATTAAAGCTTAAACTTTTTGAAGAGATACCTTTGTATCTTTTTGCAAAAACCCCCCAATGAAAACAGAAAGCATCAAGAGCATCCTTATCTTTCCAAAGATTAAATTTCTCGATAAATTCGTTATTTACGCAATAACCAGGCGCCCTATGAAAGTTTAAAGAAACATGAATATTATACTTTTGCCCCCATTCTACAACTTTATCTATCTTCTCCAAAAACCTCTCATTTATCTTATAGATATCATCATCCTCTATCCATAATCTATAACACAAAGGAACCCTAACAAAATCAAATCCCCAATCACTTATCCACTTAAAATCCTCTTCCTCAAAATCTCTCGCAGAATGAAAAAGGAACATATTTGTAAGATTAAATCCCTTCCATCTGGGGATAATATTTTTAACCTTCATATTTATTACTCCTATTCTTTTTATATCTTTGTCTCAGGTATTAAAGCCTTGAGCAGAGGCTTTCTCCACTCATTTTTTTCAGAATCAAAAACCCCAAATCCAGAATAAAATTCCCAATATGCCCAAGCAATTCCTCTCTTCTCTGCAGACCTTGCTACAAAATCCGTCCATCTCACCCTTGATTCCATGTCCGCCTTTGAATATGCTCCAAATTCTCCCATATAAAGAGGTATATCACCATGCTCTTTTGCCCAATCCACAGTCATATCAAGTTCCCTTTCTACATCTTTTTTCTCCTCTTCTGTACCCAACCACTTAACCCCTACAGGCAAATTAACTTTAACCCATCCTGCTCCTTGATGAGTAAAGGGAAAAGGATTGTAATAATGAAAAGTAACTATAATGTTCTTATCGTTTTCAGGAATTTCTAATTTGGGAAGATTATAAAGGTTATTCCAATTATCTGGCCCTATAATAATCTTCCTTTCCGGATTGGTTTTCCTTATGACTTCAACTGCCTCTTTTAAAAATTGATTCCATAAATCACTGTTTAAATTATAAGTTGGCTCGTTTAAAAGCTCAAAATAAAGCTGATCAGGATAATCTTTATAATGCTCCGAAATTTGCCTCCATATGGCTAAAAATCTATCTTTTTCCCTTAGTGGTTCTTCCATAATCTCATCATAATGATGGATATTTATAACAATATAGAGACTATTTTTAAAACCTTCTTCTATCAAGTGATCAACCCTATCAAAGATTCTTTTCTCAATAGAATATGGATACTCTTTTTGAGTATAAACACTCCATTTTATTGGAATTCTAACATGGTCAAAACCCGCATCCTTAATAAGCTTAAAATACTCATCCTTTATTATATGTCCACCCCAAGCTCCTTCATAAGGAGCTTCTAAAGTATCTCCAAAATTAATTCCACGTCTAATAGGAATTTTACTCATCTTATGATAATCCTCCATACTTTATTTTATCTTTGTATCAGGAATCAAAGCCTTAAGAAGATCCATTCTCCACATCTTATTTAATCCATCATATACACCAAATCCTGCCGAAGCAAAATCCCAATATGCCCAAGCAATTCCTCTTTTCTCCGCAGACCTTGCTACAAAATCCGTCCATCTCACCCTTGATTCCATGTCTGCCCTATGATAGGCTCCAAACTCCCCCATATAAAGAGGTACATTTCCATTTCTTTTTGCCCACTCAACAGTAAAATCTAGTTCCCTTTCAATAGCCTTCTTTTCTTGATCAGAACCTGTCCACTTTACCCCTACAGGAAGTTGAGGTTGAACCCAATCTGCTCCTTGATGAGTAAAATTAAAAGGATTATAGTAATGAAAACTTACCACTAAATTTTTATCTTCAGGAAGTTTTAAAAAGGATATGGTACTATAATTCGCCCAGTTAGCAGTATCAACCACAATCTTTCTTGTAGGGTTAGTCTCTCTTATTACCTTAATAGCTTCAGCTAAATACTCATTCCAAAGTTGAGGGGTAAGATTAGTATTGGGTTCATTCAAAAGCTCAAACCATAAACTATCTGGATAATTCCTATAATGCTCCGCTATTTGCTTCCATAGAGCAAGAAATCTTTCTTTATGCTTCTCAGGATTTTGCATTATCTCATCATAATTATGAATGTTAATTATCACATATAACTTATTTTTAAAAGCAAGATTAATTATTTGATCTACCCTATCAAAAATATAACTCCTAATGGTATAAGGAGGTTCGTAAGCAGCATGTCCATTCCATCTTACAGGAAGCCTTATATGATCGAAACCTGCCTTTTTAACCAATTCAAAATACTCATCTTTAACATAAACTCCCCAAGAGCCCTCAAAAGGAGCTTCAAGTCCTGTTAAATTTACTCCTCTCCTTATTGGAAGTCTTTCCTGAGAATAGCCATTTATATTAAAAATAAAGAAAACTAACAAAAATAAAAATACAATCTTTTTCATTAGCTTCCCCTCCTCTTTAATTAATTTTCCCCTCTCACCCCAAATACATTCAAACTTAAACTAAATGACAAGCCACAAAGTGTCCAGGAGATACTTCCCTAAACGCAGGCTCCTGTTTTCTACATACATCCATCACATACTCACATCTGCTTTGGAACCTACAACCAGGAGGAAGATCTATTGGAGATGGCACCTCACCTTTCAGAGCAGGGAATCTTGTTTGTCTTTCTCCATCTCTTGGCATCTTAGGCACAGAAGCAAGTAGAGCCCTAGTATAAGGATGCAATGGGTTCTGATACAACTCTTCCTTAGGAGCCAACTCCATCATTGCTCCCAAATACATAACTGCTACTTTATCCGATAGATACCTTACTACAGCTAAGTCGTGAGATATGAAGAGGTAAGATATTTTAAATCTTCTCTTAAGCTCGTAAAGGAGAGAAACAATTTGAGCCTGAATTGAAACGTCTAATGAGGATACAGGCTCATCTGCCACGATAAATTTAGGATTCAAAGCAAGGGCCCTTGCTATTCCTACCCTCTGCTGCTGTCCTCCTGAAAACTCATGAGGAAAAGCATCTATAACATCTCTTCCAAGACCTACTATTTCCAGTAGCTCTTCAACGGCCCTTCTTCTTTCCTCTTTAGTACCTATATTATGAATTATTAGCGGATCCTCGATATTTTGTCCTATAGTCATTACAGGGTTCAAAGATGCGAGAGGATCTTGGAATATTATCTGCATAAATCTTCTCTTTTGTCTTAATTCTTCCCCACTAAGCTTTCTTATATCAACACCATCAAATATTATTTCCCCATCATCAGGTTCAATAAGTCTTAATATACTTCTTCCAAGAGTAGATTTACCAGATCCACTTTCTCCCACAAGCCCTAAAGTCTCTCCTTGTTCTATGGAAAAAGATACATTATCCACTGCTTTCAATAGTTTTCCTCTTACAGGAAAATACTTCTTTAGATTTTTAACAACTAATAATTCAGGCATTGAATTTTCCTCCCTTCACAAGATGGCAAGCTACATAGTGCCCATCTTCTACTTCTCTATATTCTGGCTCTACCTCTTTACAAATATCCTGAGCATATTGACATCTTGGATGGAACCTACAACCAGAAGGTGGGTTGACTAAGCTTGGAGGGTTACCAGGTATAGGTCTTAAAGAACCCTCTTTTGCATTTATATCAAGAGTAGAAGTAATCAAACCATTAGAATATGGATGCAAAGGATTCTTTATAAATTTCTCTATTGGAGCATACTCTGCAATCTTTCCTGCATACATCACCATTATAGTATCTGCAAAATTCATCGCAAGAGTAATATCATGGGTTATAAATATAACACTAGTTTTAAACTCCTCTTTCATATCTGAGAGCAAATTCAGTATTTGAGCTCTAACTGTAACATCTAACGCTGTTGTTGGCTCATCGGCAATAACAAGTTTTGGATTACATGCAAGAGCAATAGCAATCATGACTCTTTGTCTCATTCCACCCGAAAATTGGAACGGATAATCCCATACTCTTGTTTTATATTCCGGAATTCCCACAACTCTCAAAAGCTCAATAGCTCTTTCTCTTGCTTCCTTATCTGACATTACTTTGTGCCATATTATAGGCTCCATTATTTGGATACCAACTCTCATTATAGGGTTCAAACTAGTCATAGGATCCTGGAAGACTATGGAAATATCCTTACCTCTTATTTGTCTCAGTTCTTCTTTACTTAGCTTTAACAAGTCTTTTCCTTCAAAGATAGCTTCTCCCTCTACAATTCTTCCATTTCCTTTAATGAGCCTCACGAGAGATAGAACCGATTGAGTTTTTCCAGAACCACTTTCTCCCACAATAGCCAATGTTTCTCCATAATCCAATTTATAACTCACACCATCAACAGCTTTAACCACACCATCATATCTATCAAAGTAAGTTTTTAAATTATTAACTCTCAATAGTTCTGCCATGGCTTTATACCTCACTCCTTGGATTAAATGCATCTCTTAAACCATCACCTACATATGTGAAGGCGAGAAGAGTAAGAGCAAAAGTTAAAACTGGAAAGATAACCATATGAGGAAATGCCATGATATAACCCAAACCTGCACCGATCATATTTCCCCAAGAAGGCATAGGAGGCCTTACCCCCATACCAATCAATGCCAAACCAGATTCTACCCATATTCCATTAGGTATTCCAAAGGCAAGACTCACAATTATAGGACCTAACATATTTGGTAAAATATACTTCCTAATAATATAGCTATCTTTAGCTCCCAGAGCTCTTGCTGCCTCAACAAATTCAGCATGCTTAAGATACATAACCATTCCTCTAACAAGCCTTGCCATACCAGCCCATCCTGTAAGACCTACAGCCACCAAAATAGTAAATAGACCTCTCCCCATAACCGTGACTAATATAACGTTAAAAAGGAATGTAGGAAAAGCATACATTATGTCAGTAACCCTCATAAGAAATGTATCCACCATTCCACCACGAAATCCAGCTATAGAACCAATTATTACACCTATGATTAATACCACTATCTGAGAACCAAATCCTATCAAAAGTGCATTTCTCATAGCATATAAGTTTCTACTAAACATATCTCTTCCTAAGTCATCTGTACCAAACCAAAATTTAGCGCTTGGCGGTTGAAAGGTGTAAGCATAATGGGGTTCATCATAAGGATATGGAGCAATCAATGGAGTAAATATGGCTGCTATGGTTATAATAATGATATAAATCAGTCCTGCAACGGCCATCTTGTTTCTTTTGAATCTTCTCCAAGCAGCTGACCAATAACTCGCTCTTCTTGTTTTTTGCTTTATTGCAACCTCCATTTAGCAAAACCTCCTTCTATAGTTCACTAAAACCATTTTTTTATTGATATTTAATTCGAGGATCTAAGAAGGCATAAATAATATCAACCAAAAGGTTCATTAACATAACTGATAGAGAGAGAATAAAAGTCGAAGTCACAAGTAGAGGATAATCTCTCATAGAAGCAGCGTTAACAAAGAGCTGTCCAAGACCAGGCACTCTAAATAAGTTCTCAATCCAAACTGTTCCAGTAAAGAGAAACGCAAGTTGAGGTCCAATAACGGTAACCACAGGTAAGAGTGAGTTTCTCAGGGCATGCCTCATAATTACTGCTCTATCAGTTCCACCCTTTGCATAAGCGGTTCTTATGTAATCCTGGCCTAATACGTCAAGAAGACTTGACCTTGTAAACCTTGCAATTATAGCCATGGGACCTACAGCAACGGTAATAACAGGCATGATCATTTGTTTAGGGGTTTCCCAACCTGAGGTAGGAAGCCATCTCAAATAAACACTAAATATAATAACCATTATAACACCAATAAGATATGCAGGAATTATACTTCCTATCATTGAGATAAACATAGTAACATAGTCAACCCAAGTATTCCTCTTCAAAGCAGCAATAACCCCAAGAGGGATCCCCACAACAACAGCAAGAGCCATGGCAAGTATAGCAAGAGTTGCGGTTACAGGAAATCTTCTTGCTATCTGGACCTCTATAGGCTCATTGGGGTTAGAAAAAGAAGGTCCAAACTTGAACCTAAAAGCATCTTTCAAATAATTCCATATCTGCTTCCACAAAGGCACATTTAATCCATATTTTTCTTCAAAACCCTTTATTAATACCTGAAGCTGTTCAGGAGTCAATGTAGCAACCTTACCAGCACTTGCCTGAAATTGAGCAATATTAAAGAAATCACCAGGTGCAAGCCACATGAGTACGTAGGTTATTATTATCACTACTATGATTGATACAAAGATAGTAAAAAGTCTTCGTAAAATATACTTTAAAAGGCCCATCTTCTACCTCCTTCTATATAATTTAAAAAGGGGGAGAGTATAAACCCTCCCCCCTAATTTTACCACAAATTAATCTTTGAGATTGAGCCACTTGAAGTTGAAGAATCCAGGACCCCAAGAGAACTTGTAGAGCATCAAGCCCTCAAGTTTTGGATTTTGTACCCATTGAGCCTTTGCAAGGTATACTGGTACCATGTAGTAAGCATCTTGCATGAGTTGTAATCCATAATGGACAATCTTTACTGCTTCATTAAATGGTCTATTAACTGCTCTATATCTCCATCTTATAGCATTTCTTGCTCTCTCCGTCATATTGAGGTACCAGTTCTGGAATATTTCTTGTCCTACAATTTCTCTTCCTGCAAGTCTCCAGTAATTGGTCTTATCTGCATTAGTTTTTGCAGCCTTCCATTTTTCGTAAAGATCATCAAATCTTTCATACCAGGTAGGTGATTGAGTAAGTTCTGCAACCCATAATTTTTCAGGCTCGGTCGATACAATCTTCTTATAAGTTTCATATAGCGTATTTCTCTTCTCAAGAAGTGGCTTCCAATCTGCTTCGGTAAGTCCGCCATCTTTTCTTAACCATGCATCTTGCTCTTGTTGTAACTCATAATATCTCTTTCTTGCAGAGGTTGGGAAGTCAAAGAACCAAGGTGTATGGTCAGAGTTCTTGAACAATGCACCAATCTCTAAGTTGTTCATTGGCGCACCCATTACTGTGAATCCAGCCTTTGCATCAGGTGAGAAGCTAGGCCATACATAGGAGTTCCAGTACAATCCAGATTCTATGTTCTCAATTATTACATTTACTCCAAGGTTCTTCTTCCATTGATCTACTATGAACTCTACTACTGGATCACCACCACCAGTGATGTAGAAGACAAGAGTCTTCAAACCTTTTCCGTTTGGATATCCAGCCTCAGCAAGAAGCTTCTTGGCCTGAGCCACATCAAAAGGTATTCCCTTAAGTTTATCACCAATAGGATTACCGTCAGGCCAATATTTATTAAGAGGTAATGCTCTTCCACCAAGTACGTCTTTACAAAGTTTTTCTCTGTCTATGGCCATAGCAAGAGCTTTTCTTAATTTTTCATTATCCATTATAGGATCAAATCCACGAGACCATTGATATCCGTTCCAGAAGCAATCCATTATATCCTCGTGGAATTCTTTCGAGAGTTTAGGATCAGAAAGTACAAATTTGTATTCTGCTACGGTATTTATCAACGCTGCATCTAGCTCGCCTGCCATATATTGTTGTAAACCAAGACCACCAA